>R03__coassemble_15_pt1 | contig 115326 bp, 120 predicted proteins | sample R03__metabat2_low_PE_030 | metagenome-assembled genome bin R03
TTTCAGGTGCTTATTTGCATAAGCTTTCTTACATTGTTCAATTTTCAAGGTACATTTGCTTGCCCCTCTCGGCGACAGCTTTGCTAATATACCACCGCCGAAAACAAATGTCAAGCACTTTTTTTATTTTTTTTAAATATTTTTTTAAAGGTTTGTTAACGCCCCCTCCGGCATGCCCTTAGCTGCAAGGGAGCTGTTTTTGAAGGCATGGTCATAGGTCACATCCCGCTCAACCCATTGGGGATCGGGAAAGCTCCGGGCGCTATATGTGCTCTCAAACTCAATTTCCAGATATGCAAGGCCCTCAAGCTCTCCTTTGAAAATGTCTATCTCTCCAAGCAGCTTTTCCGGCAGTTCTTTTTTATATCTCCGCTTTTTTATTATTTTTCCTTTGCAATTTTTCAGAAGAGAATTATATTCCTCCTCAGTTATTTGAAATTCGTGCTCGTTTCTTTCAAGGCCCTTTTCACTCACTCCGAAGTCTGATTTTATTGTTATTATGTGCTCCCGGTTGTCTGTTTTTCTGATTCTTATTGTTGGGTGAAAGCTTATATATGCCTGCTCAATTTCCGAGAAGGGCAGCTCGGAAAGCTCATAGGGAATCTTATCCTCTCTTATGAGCCATTTTCTTTCTATTTCCGTTTTATATCCCTCCTGTCTTTCATTTCTGCTGGTCAGCGCTTTCCCTGCCGAGCTGCTTAAGATGTATTATGCTCATGGGAAGGGCTGTCAGCGCGGCTGCAACATAAGAGGCCGGCATGCAGAGCTCCAGCCCGTTAAGGCCGTAAAGCTCCGGCAGCACCAAAAGCAGAGGTATCATAATCAGGCCGCTCTGCAAGGAAGACACGAGAGCCGCCTTTTTCTTTTCTCCCGTGCACTGAAACTGCATGCTCCCCATGGCCGAGCAGGGGAGAAAGGGCAGCGATGCGCAAAGGAGTCTGAGAGCCCGGCTGCCTATTGAAATAATTTCCTCATCGTTTCTGAACAGCGCTATTACCCTGGGGGCAAAGGCTGCGCAGCCTCCCGCCAGAACTGCCATAGCCGCAATGTTTGTTATGAGGGTAAAGCGGTAGGCCCTGCGGACTCTGTCATATTTTCTTGCGCCGTAATTGAAGGAGGATACGGGCTGGAAGCCCTGGGCAAGCCCTATTGCCCCGCTGAACAGCAAATTAACCACTCTTGTTGCAATGCTGATTGCCGCAATTGCAGCGTCTCCGAACACCGAGGCCTTAATATTAAGCAGCGCCATTGAAACGCTGTTGAGTCCCTGGCGCAGCAGGTTGGGTGTTCCTGTTGCGGCAATGTTGCCGCAGAGCTTTATGCCCTCCCTCAGAGCTGACGGCCGGATTTTTGAAGAGGTCTGCCCCCTGAAGAAGGGGAGCAGAAGTATTGCAAGGCTCACATATTGGGAAAGGGCCGTGGAAAGACCGGCTCCCCCCGTTCCCATATTCAGGGCAAATATAAAAAGAGGGTCCAGAAGCATGTTGAGTATGCCGCCGGCCGTTAAGCCGAACATTGCAAAGGTGGCTCTGCCCTCATAGCGGAGAACATTGTTGAGCACGCAGCTGCAGGTCATGGCAGGGGCAGAAAGGAGAATCCAGAAGCCATAGGCCTCTGCCTCCGGCAAAATTGTTTCGGTGCTTCCCAGAAGCCGCATAAGCGGGGTTTTGAACGCAAGCCCCAGAGAGCCTGCCAGCAGCCCCAGAAGCATTGCCATGAAAAAGCCTGTTGTTGTGTAGGTTGTGGCTCCCTTCCCGTCCTTCGCTCCGAGAAGTCTGCTCAGGTTCGCTCCCGCTCCGTGGCCGCACATAAAGCCCAGCGCCTGGAAAATGGCCATGAGAGAGAAGACTATGCCCGTGGCTCCGCTGGCGCTCACGCTTATTTTGCTCACAAAGAAGGTGTCTGCCGCATTGTATATGTTGGTTATGAGCATGCTTATTGTTGTGGGCACCGCAAGGCCGATAACCAGCCGGGGGACGGGAGTCTCCGTCATTTTTATATACTGTTGTTCTTCTTTTGAATTCATGATTTTTTGATTATAGCACTTATTTTTCAGGTTTTCAACGAAGGATAAATATGGTATTATCAATGAGCTATGATTATTGACAAAAAAGATGTTATTGACTATTTCAATGCCCACGCCTCTTCGTGGGACAGTGAGCTCATTAAAAACGAGGGCATCGTTGAGCTCATTCTTGACTATGCAGGCATTTCCCGGGGCGCAAGAGTTCTGGATGTGGCCTGCGGAACAGGGGTTCTCATCCCAAATTATCTGGGCAGAAACGTCTCCTCTGTGACGGGGGTAGACATTTCTCCGGAAATGATCAGGGCTGCCGCAGCGAAATTTCCCCAGAGCAATGTCTCCTTTATATGCGCAGACGCTGAAAGGGATGACATCGGAAAGGATTACAGCAACATAGTGATATACAACGCCTTTCCCCACTTCCCCAATCCCGAGAAGCTCATTGAAAAGCTTTCCTCCCTTCTTGTCCCCGGGGGCACCCTCACCGTTGCCCACGGAATGAGCCGAGCTAAAATAGACGCTCATCACAGCGGCTCTGCCCACAGCGTTTCAATGGGACTCATGCCGGAGGCTGAGCTGGCGGAGCTGTTTTCAAAGCAGCTTTCGGTTTCCTCAGTAATTTCAAACGGGGACATGTATCTTGTTAGCGGCTGCAGGCTTTAAGCCCCCGAAAAGCAGCCTCCTGCAGAACAATCACCGGCTCCTTTGAAGCCGGTGATTGCTTTTGTTTTCGGGCCTGGGCATCAGCCCTTCTTTTTTATTTCAATCTTCCTCTGCCGTTCCTCAATGAACTTCGGGAATTCAACCTTACGGTCGGCATAATACATGGAGCCCACATTATATTTTTTCTTAAGGTGGATGGCATCGAACCTGCATCTGGTGGTGCACACGCCGCAGCCCAGGCACTTGTTCTGGTCAACATAGGAGGCGCCGCATTTCAGGCAGCGGGCTGTTTCGGCCTTGAGCTGCTCCTCTGTGAAGGTGATGCGGGAATCGCTGAAGTCGATTTTTCCGGAGCTGCCCGGCTGCTGGCGGGCAGAGCAGTCATAGCTTTCCTTAATGCCCTCAATGTCGAGATTGGCCTTGTCGAGAGCGGTGTAGTGAAGCAAATCTCTGCCCAAGGTGAGGGACTGGCCCTCCTGGGCGAATCTGTGCATGGAATCGGCGGCCTGCTTGCCTGCTGCGATTGCATCAATTGCAAACTTCGGCCCTGTGAAAACGTCTCCGCCGGTGAATATGTCAGGCTGGGCGGTCTGATAGGTGAAGCCGTCTGCCTGGGCAAAGCCCTTCTCCGTGAGCTTAAGCTCCCCAAGGTCAAGCTTGCCGAAGTCAGCTCTCTGGCCTATGGCTGCAATTACCGAGCTGCATTCAACCGTGCCTGCGTCGCAAACAAGGGCGCAAACCCTTCCCTCGCCTTTAATCTCAATGGGCTTGTGTTCAAACAGGAACTTAACCCCCTCTGCCTTTGCCTCGGCAACCTCTGCTTTATCTGCAGGCATATCCTCTTCCTTCCGCCTGTAAACAACGGTGACCTCTGCTCCGAGACGGACTGCTGTTCTTGCAACATCCATTGCAACGTTGCCGCCGCCTACAACCGCAACCTTTTCGCCTGTTGCCGGCTTTTCGCCTCCGTTAACGGCTCTCAGGAAGTCAACTCCGCCCCAGACTCCCTCAAGCTCCTCTCCGGCTATGCCTAAAGCCGCAGACTTCTGGGCGCCTATGGCAAGATAGAAGGCATCGTAGCCCTGCTGCCGCAGCTGCTCTATTGTCACATCGGTTCCAACCTCAACGCCGCATTTAAACTCAACGCCCAGCTGCCTGAGCACGTCGATTTCAGCCTCGAGCACGGCTCTTTCCAGTCTGAAGGAGGGGATGCCGTAGCGGAGCATTCCGCCGGGCTGAGCATTCCTGTCGAACAGGGTTACGCTGTAGTTCTTTGAATAGGCAGCAAGATAGTAGGCGCAGGAAAGGCCTGCGGGGCCCCCTCCTATAACCGCAAATTTCTTTGCAGGAACATCGTCGTGGAGCTTTTTGGGGACGAAGCGCTTCGAGGCATCAAGCTCGGTGTCTGCAATGAATTTCTTGATTTCGTCAATTGCAACGGGATTGTCTATTGCGCCCCTGGTGCACTCGGCCTCGCAGCGCCGATTGCATATGCGGCCGCACACTGCGGGAAGGGGATTGTTCTTCTTTATGAGCTCGAGAGCTTCTTCATATCTGCCCTGGGCGGCAAGCTTAATGTAGCCCTGAACCGCAATGTGGGCGGGGCAGGCTGTTTTGCAGGGGGCAGTGCCGCTTTCGTAAACATATTCGCGCTTGCTGCGGTGTTCAGGATTCCACTTGTCCGGCCCCCACTCGTTCTCTTCGGAGCGTTCCATCTGGGGATAGACAACCGGCTCCTTTGTGCAGAGCTTCTGGCCCATTTTTATTGCGTTGTTTGCGCAGGCATCGGTGCACTGGCCGCAGGCAACGCACTTTTCCTTGTCGATCTCGGCAATATAGTTCCCCTGAGACATGTAGGGTGTGTTATACATCTGGGTCACGCCCAGAGCAAGGCAGCTCTCGGGCTGGCAGTTGCAGATTGCAAAGGTATTGTCTGTCTGGAGGGTTGTTATCTGGTGAACACAGCCAATCTCCTCAACATGGGCAATAAGGTCATAGGCCTCCTGCTTTGTGAGCTTTTTGCCCCGGCCCAGGTTAATGAACATGTCTGCGCAGTGGCCCATGAAAAGGCAGAAGTTTTCGTCCATATCGCCGGAGCCCTCTCCCGTCAGCTTTCTCACCCGGCGGCACTGGCAGGGCAGAGCGCAGAGGTGCCCCTCGTTCTTTTCAATGTAGTAGCTGACTCTCTCAGTGTCCACCACCTGGGAATCATGGGCAATGGCGCTCTCAACCGGAATAACCCGCATAATGCCGGCTCCCATAGGGGTGTTCATGGCATGGTCAATCTGGCTGACGGAGGCATGCTTCTTGAAGGAATATGCAACCTCCGGGTGGGCGCGGCAGAAGGGCTCGTTCAAAAGCATGAACTCATAAACGCCCGGAGTGTAGAGGGGCTGCAGATAGAGCTCAATGCCAAACGGCAGCTTCTTCTGCAGAACAACTCCGATTTCCGCCAGTCCTCTGAGAATCTCCTTTGTCTTTTTGTGGGGCAGCCCTGCGTTTTTGGCGATTTTCCCAACGAGATTGATTTTCAGGACCCCCTCAAAGGCCAGAAGAACATCCAGCTGCTCGTCTGTAATCCATTGCTCAAACAGCTGATATTCTGCGCATTCCGGGGTGATCTCATAGTGCCCGTCGCTTACCTTTTCGCAGAACTTAATAAGTTTTTGCCTTGCTTCCATAAGCATCTCCTTCTTATTTAATCATTGTTGTTTTCGGTTTTTTCAGTATATCATTCTTTATTTTAATTGGCAACAAAAAGGCAGTCTGAAGATTGGTCAAGAAAGAGTCCGGATTTCTCCAGGGTCAGAATATATTGATTTATACTCAGCTTTATAATAAAATGTGAAAAGATTTAAGTTGTTGCGTTAATTACAGGAGCTTTTCAGGATGGTAATGAAAACACGAAGAACGGCAGCAATCATGCTTTGCGCAGCTGCAGCTGCTGTTTTGCTTATACTCAACGGGGAAAGAGCCCTTTGTTTCCCCCTTTCCGCCGGGGAAGAAATGGGGCGGACACTTGGGCTGCTGTCGATTTTGCCGACGGCGCTTTCTCTTGCGTTGGCTTTTGTTTCAGGCAATGTTGTGACAGCTCTGCTGGCGGGCATTGTCTTCGGAGAACTGATGTTTTCCATTGCAGCGGGGCAGAGCTTCGCAGGGTCGGTTATTGGCCAATGCGTTGGCACGGTTTCCGGGGAGGGAAACACCCAGGTTCTTGTTCTCTGCGTTATAGTGGGCGGAATGGTGGGAGTTCTGCGCTCTCTGGGCGGCTTTGAAAAAGCAGCGGAGAAAATTGCAGAAAAAATCAATACCCCCGGCAAGGCCAACCTTTTTGGCCAACTTTTCTGCATGTGTTTTTTCTTCGATGATTATGCGAATGCCCTGATCTCCGGGCCGGTGCTTCAGCCGCTGGCAGACGGAGCAGGCCTTTCAAGGGAGCGGCTTGCCTATATTGTTGATTCAACTGCAGCTCCCTTGGCAGGAATTGCAGTTGTGTCCTCCTGGGTGGCGGTGGAGATCTCCGTGATTCAGGAGGGACTTGACGCAGCAGGCTTGGGAGGATCGGCTTTTTCGCTTTTTGTTCACAGCATCCCCTTCTGCTTCTATTGCATATTTGCAATTCTGCTTGTTCTGATCACTGGCCTCACCGGCAGAGAATATGGCCCCATGCTTGAGGCGGAAAGACGGGCAAGAGCGAACAGGAGCAGCCGGCCTTCAGATGCTGAGCAGAATTCAGACAAGGGCAGGGTGAGCATTGTTATTTCAGCAACATGCATAGCGGCTCTTGTGATTTATGCAGTTACTGCCCTTTTGCTTAGTGAGGGCGAAACAATAGAAATCCTCTTAAGAGCAACACTCTGCTGCAGCATTGGAGCAGTGATTGCAGGAAGCCTTTTTGGAATAATAAGCGTGAGCGAAGGGGCGGATGCCTTTCTTGAAGGGGCCTCCTCAATTATGCCGACAGTTGTTGTTCTGGTTCTGGCATGGTCTCTTGCAGGGGTTACGGAAAAGCTTGGGACGGTCTATTATGTTGTGGATTTAATTTCAGGGGCGGTGCCCTGGCAGCTTGTCCCGGCACTTATTTTTGCGTGCTGCTGCCTTGTTTCCGTTGCTGCAGGAAGCTATGGCTGCATGTTTATGGTTATGCCCATGGCCATTCCCGTTGCAACGGCTGTTCTGGAAAAAACGGGCGGGGCTCCGGGCAGTGATTTCATTGTGATATGCATAGCAAGCGTTCTCACAGGCGGCATTTTCGGGGACCATTGCTCCCCCATGACTGACTGCAACATTCTTGCAGCCTTAGGCAGCGGCTGCAGCTCAATGAGACATGCAGCAACCCAAATACCATATGCGCTGACGGTTGTAGCCATATCCCTCCTCTGCATTGCGGCAGCAACAGCCGGACTCAATGTTTGGTTAACCCTTTTGTGCGGCGTTTCGGCTTTGACCGCAATCGTTTTGATATTCGGCAAAAAGGTCTGAAAGTCAGATTTTCGCCAAATTGGGAATCAAATATAAGCCAAATTGGGAATTAAATGCAATAAGATGGTGTTCTGTGTCTTTGGCTTATTTGCAGGTTACTGCTGTTTTGGCTCCGTCTTTCGTTCTCTTAACTGTGCAAGAACCGATGCCCGGCTCGTTTTCCTTTGCAGATTCTCTGCTATTTCATTCACATTTGCTTCTTTAGTTACTCCCGGGTAATTCTGCTCAAATCCGATCAGAAGCTCTTTTGTCTCCTTCTCTCCAATGATTGTTTGTGCATATAGTTCACTGAAATTTCCGTCCCCCATTGCGTTTGTAATAAAGTTCCGGGATGCTTCCGGCAAGGTATTCCAGTCCCCATAGAGATCGGATACCGCTTTCTGTATACTCTCCAAAGTAATCGGTTTTCCGCTTTTTTCGTGTTCTGCAAGAATGCCAAGCACATCAGAAAGATCTCTCTTATACTGTCTGCCGGATCGGAGCTTCATTGCAATGAGATATTCTGCTGCAACCGTCCGAATCGTTAGCACATTGGAATAGGTTTTATAATATTCAGAGAACCGGGAAAGACTCGGTGAATAGGATTCCGTCCGGATAAAGTCCTGATTCAGCCATCCGTTTGGAAGATCATATCTATCACCAACGCAGTTGATGACATCCTTCATAACAGATGCCGCCTGTATCACGGCGTCTATATCAGTTGTCATATCTCTGAAGCCATAATTAATAAGGATGGAAGCGCCTCCGATCAGAATTATCTCGGCAGGCATGTTCTTTCCAATCTGTCTTCTGTATTCCTTTGCAACTTCTTTCAGATAGGTGTCTATATTCTCTTTGGTAAATTCAATTTGTTTTTCAGATGACATTTCTTACATCGTTTTCGATAATGTTGAACTGTTTGAATTCCGGAATCGCTGTTACCTCGGCATATCTTAATTCATCATCTTTTTTAGATGCCGCAGACATAGCGAGAACACTTGCCGGGTATATGATGTTTTCCAATCTACACCGGCGAAGATCGTCATATTCGTCGCAAAGAGGAACGTTATTTTCTCTGCTGATATAATCGAGCATGCCGAGAAGATACAGACTTTCCGGATACCATTTCCGTTCAAAATACATCCGGATATCCTGACTCTCCAGAGTATTTATAATGAAATCAATGTCGCCCAGCTCTTTCACGCGGTGGCATATTGTGCTTTTGAAGTTTTCAAAGCTGCTTCGTTTGACAAAACAGGGCGCAAGGAGCGACTCCATTGAGACATTCAGCGTTTGCGCAATCTTATACACAGTTTCTGCGCTGCATTTTTCAAGCTGTGATTTGCCGCTCACAATGTCATTGCATGTTGCATAGGGAACCCTGCTTTCCTTTGACAGCTTGTATACGGACATATTGTTTTCTTTCAGAATTTCCTGTATCGTCATGTTAATTCACCTGCCTTCACCATTATTATAACGGCCAGCCGTTATATTGTCAATGGAAACCCATTAACAGACTCTCTTTAGTGGCAGTCGCAAAATTTGCGACTACCAGACTTTTTAGAGCATAGAAAAAGACCGCGCCTTTCGGTGCGGTCTTTAAGCTTTGGTTTTATACCAGTTCGATGACTGCTGTTTCAGCTGCATCTCCGCGGCGGGTGCCTGTGCGGGTGATGCGGGTATAACCGCCTTCGCGGCCTTCATACTTAGCTGAGAGCTCATCAAAAACCTTCTTGGCAACTGCTTCACGGGTGATGAAGCTGAGAGCCTGGCGGTAAGCGGCCAGATTCTTCTGCTTGCCGAGGGTAATCATTTTTTCAGCCAGAGGAGCTATCTCCTTTGCGCGGGTAACGGTAGTCTCCATGCGGCCTTTATCCAGGAAATCGGTGACCTGCTGACGGAGCATTGCTTTGCGCTGTGCAGTTGTCTTTCCGAGCTTTCTTGTACCGGGCATTTTACATTTCCTCCTTTTGTCAGCTTTTACTGAACTTCTTCATTGGCCAGCGACAATCCCAGCTGCAGAAGCTTAAGCTTAACCTCTTCAAGGGACTTTCTTCCGAGATTTCTCACTTTGATCATCTCGTCCTCTGTCTTGTTGACCAGATCTGCGACAGTATTAATATTTGCGCGTTTAAGGCAATTGAAGCTTCTCACGGAAAGGTCAAGCTCTTCAATTGTCATTGAAAGGGCTGTTTCGGGCTCCTTCTCTTCCTTCTGAACAACTATGGTTCCTTCCTCTTCCTCTGTTTCGGAGAGGTCCGTGAAAACTTTAAAGTGGTCGCGAAGTATTCTTGCGCCGTAGCTGAGAGCATCCTTCGCGGAAATGGTTTTGTCTGTCCACACTTCTATTGTGAGCTTGTCATAGTCTGTCTGGTTTCCTACGCGGGTATTTTCCACGGTGTAGTTAACCTTGAGAACAGGAGTGTAGATTGAGTCTACCGGAATGGTGCCTATTGGTGTGCCGGGAGCCTTGTTTTTCTCTGCGCTGACATATCCTCTTCCCTGATTAATGGTTAATTCCATGCTGAGAGAACCGTCAGGTCCCAGGGTTGCTATGGGCTGGTCCGGATTGATTATTTCAACTTCGGCATCGGCTTTAATGTCTCCTGCTGTTACTGTTCCTTCACCGGCTGCTTCAATGTATACGGTTTTCGGCCCATCGCAGAAGAGGCGGGGGATAATGCTTTTAACATTAAGAACTATCTCCGTAACATCTTCCTTAACGCCGGGAATTGTTGAGAATTCGTGCTGAATTCCGGCAATTCTTATGCTGATTGGAGCATATCCCGGAAGAGAGGAGAGGAGAACGCGGCGAAGTGAGTTTCCCAGTGTTGTTCCATATCCCCGTTCCAGGGGCTCAATGACGAACTTACCATATGAATTGTCTGCCAGGGGTTCAAAACATTCAACATGAGGCATGTCAAAGTTGATCTTGTTGGCTTCGACCATATTTTAGTATAACCCTCCTTGTTATTATCGCGCACAAAGGCGCGTGCCATGAAATTGTTTTGCCTTTCGAGGGTATTATTTGGAGTACAACTCGACGATGAGATGCTCTTCGATGGGGAGATCAATGTCTTCCTTGGTGGGAACGGCAACAACCTTTGCGAGATTGTTTGCAGCGTCATACTCGAGCCACTTCGGAGCGGGGCGGTAAGCATTGGCTTCAATGTTTGCCTTGATCTTTTCAATGCTGCGGCTGCTCTCCTTAAGAGCGATTATCATTCCGGGCTTAACCTGATAGCTGGGAATGTTAACCTTCCGGCCGTTAACAGTGATGTGACCGTGGGAAACCATCTGGCGGGCTTCTGCGCGGCTCATTGCAAAGCCGAGACGGTAAACAACGTTATCCAGGCGGCTCTCAAGAATGGAGAGAAGGTTCTCGCCGGTCTGACCGGGGCGACGCTCTGCCATGTCAAAATAGCTGCTGAACTGGCTTTCGAGAACACCGTAGAATCTCTTTGCCTTCTGCTTTTCACGGAGCTGAAGTCCGTATTCGGAGTTCTTGCTTCTTCCCTGACCGTGCTGACCGGGAGCAAAGGCTCTGCTGGTCATTGCGCACTTATCCGTGAAGCAACGATCGCCCTTGAGGAAAAGCTTCTGGCCTTCGCGCCTGCACTGGCGACAAACAGCTTCTGTATATCTTGCCATAATTCTTTACCTCCTTCAATTATACGCGGCGACGCTTGGGAGGACGGCATCCATTGTGTGCAATGGGAGTGCAATCCTTAATCATCGTCACTTCCAGGCCTGCAGTCTGCAGGGCGCGGATTGCGGCTTCACGGCCTGAGCCGGGGCCTTTAACAAAAACTTCAACTGTCTTGAGTCCGTGCTCCATTGCTGCTCTTGCTGCAGTTTCTGCTGCCTCAGATGCTGCAAAGGGAGTGGACTTCTTGCTTCCGCGGAAGCCGAGACCGCCTGCAGATGCCCAGGAAATTGCATTGCCCTGTGTATCTGTTACGGTTACCATTGTGTTGTTAAAAGATGAGCTGATATGAACCTGGCCCTTTTCAATGTTCTTACGCTCTCTTCTGCGAGTTCTGACTTTTTTCTTTGCGTTAGCTGCCATAATTCATATCCCTCCTTACTTCTTCTTATTCGCAATTGTGCGTTTCGGACCCTTGCGGGTGCGGGCATTTGTTTTGCTTCTCTGTCCGCGAACAGGAAGACCACGGCGATGACGCTGGCCTCTGTAGCAGCCGATTTCAGTGAGACGCTTAATGTCAAGCGCTGTCTGACGGCGAAGGTCGCCCTCAACTATATAGTTGTGGTCGATGCATTCACGGAGCTTGGATTCTTCTTCATCGGTGAGATCTTTGACTCTGGTATCAGGGTTGACACCTGTCATCTCCAGGATTTTCTTAGCGCTGGTTCTGCCGATACCATAGACATAGGTGAGACCGATTTCAATTCTCTTGTCTTTGGGCAGGTCAACGCCGGCTATACGTGCCATACTTTCTTTTCCTTTCAGTTTTTTCCGCTTTATGCGGTTTCTTTTTTTCGCGGACTTGTTCCCGCCGGAGGGAGTCCGCAGGCTTTGGGGCTATCAGCCCTGACGCTGTTTGTGCTTGGGATTCTCGCAGATAACCATGACTTTACCTTTGCGCTTGATTATCTTGCACTTCTCGCACATGGGTTTAACGGAAGGTCTGACTTTCATTATTTACCTCCTTGTTATTTGCTTCTCCAGACGATTCTGCCTCTTGTGACATCATAGGGTGACATCTGAACAGTGACCTTATCGCCCGGGAGAATTCTAATGTAGTTCATTCTGAGCTTTCCCGATATATGGGCCAGAATTACATGGCCGTTGCCTATATCAACTCTGAATGATGTGTTGGGAAGGGACTCAACAACTGTTCCCTCTAATTCGATTACATCGTCCTTAGCCAAAGCTTTTTCCTCCACTTAAGTTTTTAAATGTCGTCTGCCATTGTGAGTATTTCCGGTTCACCGTCTGTTATAACGACTGTGTTTTCATAATGGGCCGAAAGGGTTCTGTCTGCCGATACTACAGTCCATTCATCCTTGAGAATTTCAACCTCATATCCGCCGGCAATAACCATTGGCTCAATGGCAATCGTCATACCCTTTACAAGCCTTGGATTACTCTGACCAAAAAGCCTTCTTTCCGGCCTGTAGTTGGGAACCTCCGGGGCCTCGTGAAGATTTCTCCCCACTCCGTGGCCCACATATTCCCTCACGACTGAATAGCCGTGGCCTTCCACATAATCCTGAACTGCCGCTCCGATGTCTGACATGCGGTAGCCTACCTTTGCAAACTTCAGGGCTTCAAAAAAGCTCTGCCTTGTCACATCAATAAGCCTTTGAGCCCCTTCGGAAACCGGACCGCAGGCAAATGTTCCTGCGCAGTCTCCGACATAGCCGTTGAGCGTGGCTCCAATGTCAACCGAAACGATGTCGCCGTTTCTTATGCTGCGTTTTCCGGGAATACCGTGAATGACCTCTTCATTGACCGAGATGCAGGCGCTGCCGGGAAAACCTTCATAATTCAGGAAGGTGGGCGTTGCGCCGTTTTTCACGATATAATCATGTATACATTTATTAATCTGCTTAGTTGTGGCTCCGGATCTGACGGCCTCCCTCGCAATGCTTCGGGCACCGGCCGCAACCCTTCCGGCCTTACGCATAAGCTCGATTTCTCTTGGAGTTTTAATTACTATGCGTTCAGACATAGTCAAATCTCCAATGCTTTTTCTATTTCAGCCGTTGTTTCTTCAATAGTCGGCTGATTGTCCACCTTGAGGAGCTTGCCTCTTTCCTCATAAAAGGCCTTGAGGGGCTCCGTGTCCCTGTGATATGCGGTGAGGCGGGCCTTAACCACTTCGGGAGCATCATCCTTTCGGATTGTGAGCTCTCCTCCGCAGGCATCGCACACGCCTTCCGCGAGAGGGGGATTTGAAACCAGGTGGTAGGTTCTGGAGCATTTTCCGCAGGTTCTGCGGCCTGACATTCTCTCCACTATGACTTCGTCATCAATCTCAATTGAAAGCGCCCTGTCGATTTCAATTCCCATTTCCTCCATGGCCTGGGCCTGGGGTATGGTTCTGGGCACACCGTCTAAGATGTAGCCACGGGCACAGTCATCCTGAGCGAGGCGCTCCCGGATGATGTTTATTATGACCTCATCCGGTACGAGCCTTCCGCTGTTAACATATTCCTTTGCCTTAAGACCGGTGGGAGTTCCCTCGTTCATTGCAGCGCGGAGTATGTTTCCTGTTGAGATTGTGGGAATTTCAAGCTTTTTACTGAGTATTTCCGCCTGAGTTCCTTTTCCTGCGCCGGGGGCGCCGAGAAGAATCAATCTCATTTTATCCCTCAGTCAAGGAAGCCCTTGTAGTTGCGGAGCATGAGCTGTGCTTCAAGAGCGCGAATTGTCTCAAGAGCAACACCAACAACGATTATGATGGAGGTTCCGCCCAGTGAAAGGCCGGTGAGGCTTGCTGTGGAACTGAAATGGGTTATGAGAATGGGGACTACAGCGATTATGCCCAGATAGATTGCTCCGAAGAGCGTTATCTTGTTGAGAACCTTCTGAATGAACTCGCTTGTGGGCTTTCCGGGACGGAAGCCGGGAATGTAGCCGCCGTTCTTCTTGAGGTTGTTGGAAACCTCAATGGGATTGAACTGAATAGTTGAATAGAAGTATGCAAAGAAAATTATGAGCAGGAAGTAGATTATGGCATAGGTTATGCTTGTTGTGTCAAAGGCCTTCATAAACCAGCCGTCGCTTTTGCCTGTGAAGGCAGCAACCGTTGCAGGCAGGGAAGCTATTGACTGAGCAAAGATTATGGGCATAACACCTGACATGTTCACCTTCATGGGAAGGTGGGTGCTCTGGCCGCCATACATCTTGCGTCCAACAACTCTCTTTGAATACTGAACCGGGATTCTGCGCTCTGCATCGTTAACAAAGACTATGAGAACTATAATAGCCAGTGCGCCCAGATACATGAGCACTGCAACCCACCACTGCAGGTTGCCCTGGATGCAGTTGCGTATTGTACTCACCACGCTGGTGGGGAAGCGGGAAATGATGCTGGCAAAGAGTATCATTGAAATGCCGTTTCCGATTCCGTGCTCTGTGATCTGCTCTCCGAGCCACATGATGAGTGCGGAGCCTGATGTGAATGTGAGGATGATCACAACCGCGCACCAGAAGCTGCCGTCTGCTTCACTTGTGAGTATTCCGTAGTTCTTGATGAGCATGTAGTAAGCAAAGCCCTGAAGAAGGCCTATGCCAACTGTGGAGTAACGGGTGATGGAAGCAATCTTTTTTCTTCCTTCCTCGCCCTCCTCCTTGCTCATTCTTTCAAGAGCAGGAATTGCAATGCAGAGAAGCTGGATGATGATGGATGCGTTAATGTAGGGCTGAATGCTCAGCGCAAAAATTGTTGCCTGAGAGAAGGCACCGCCCGACATAACATCAAGCAGACCCAGAACCGTGTTGCTGAGGCTTCCGAAATAAGCCTGGAGAGCAACTGTGTTCACATAGGGCACGGGAATTGAGTTGCCAATACGATAAAGCAGGATTATAAGCAGGGTGAAGAGAATTTTGTTTTTAATCTCTTCAACCTTCCATGCATTACGCAGTGTCTGAAGCATCAGATCACCTCTGCCGTTCCGCCGGCCGCTTCAATCTTCTGTTTTGCGGTTTCGGAGAAGGCTGCAGCCTTTACTGTGAGCTTCTTTGTGATCTCGCCGTTTCCGAGAATTTTAATTCCGTAAACGCACTTTGAGATGATGCCTGCGTCAACAATTGCTTTTGCATCAACAACTGCGCCGTCTTCGAACTTTTCGAGAACGGAAACATTGATTGCATCAAGGGGCTTGGCAAAAATGTTGTTGAAGCCTCTCTTGGGGATACGGCGTGCCAAAGGCATCTGACCGCCTTCGAAACCGATTCTGGTTCCGCCGCCGCTGCGGGCCTTCTGACCCTTATGACCGCGGCCTGCGGTTTTGCCGTTGCCGGTTGCATGGCCTCTGCCCTTGCGCTTGTCAACATGAGTTGAACCGGGCATGGGAGAAAGATCATTAATATACATTCTCATACCCTCCTTATTCTTCTGTAACCTTGAGCAGGTAGCCTATTTTGGCTATTTTGCCCCTGGTCTGAGGATTATCGGGCTGCAGGGTTTCGTTTCCGATCTTGTGCAGGCCCAGTGACTGAGCTGTTGCGATGTGACTGTCAAGTCTGCCGCTGAGACTCTTAACGAGTTTAATTCTGAGTTTAGCCATTGTTCGACCTCCTTAGCCCTGAACTTCTTCAGGAGTCTTGTCTCTGTAAACTGCAACCTGAGCTGCATCACGCAGAGACTTAAGGCCTTCCATTGTTGCAGCAACAACATTTGCAGGATTGTTGGTGCGCAGGCACTTTGTTCTTATGTTTTTAATTCCTGCTGCTTCAACAACTGCACGAACTGCGCCGCCGGCTATAACGCCGGTGCCTTCGGGTGCGGGCTTAAGAAGAACGCGGCCGGCTCCGAACTCGCCGATAACCTCGTGGGGAATGGTGGTTCCGCTGAGAGTTACAGTGCAGATGTTCTTCTTTGCATCCTCAAGGCCCTTGCGGATTGCCTCGGAGACTTCGTTCGCCTTGCCCATGCCAAAGCCCACACGGCCCTTGCCGTCGCCCACAACACAGAGTGCGGAGAACTTTGCAATACGGCCGCCCTTAACGGTTTTGCTTACACGGTTGAGGGAAACTACTTTTTCAATAAACTCGGAGGGAGCTTCTTCCCTGCCGCGACGCTCGCGTCTGTCATTATTATATGCCATTTCGTTGTCCCCCTTTCTCAGAATTTCAGGCCGCCTTCACGGGCGCCCTCTGCCAGTGCCTGAACACGACCGTGGTAAATGTAACCGCCGCGGTCAAACACGACTTCTTCGATGCCCTTCTTCAGAGCGCGCTCTGCAAGAACTTCACCGATTTTCTTTGCGGCTTCGATGTTGCCGCCGTTTCCTTCAAAGCCCTTCTCAACTGTTGATGCTGAAACGAGAGTGTTTCCAACCGTGTCATCAATGATCTGGGCATAGATGTTGGTTTCGCTGCGGAACACAGAGAGGCGGGGTCTCTCGGCTGTGCCGGAGATTTTGCCGCGGACTCTTGCGTGGCGCTTCATGCGCTGAGCTTTTGTATCAGGTCTTTTAATCATCAGTCGTACCTCCCCTTACTTAGCACCGCTCTTGCCTTCTTTGCGGCGGATGGTTTCATAGTCGTACTTGATTCCCTTGCCCTTATAGGGTTCAGGAGGACGAGCTCCGCGTACCTCTGCTGCAAACTGGCCGACCTTCTGCTTGTCCATGCCCTTAACGATAACATGGTTGGCATCGGGAACCTCTGTCTGAACATCGTCTGTGTCAGGCATAACTACGGGGTGGGAGTAACCGACATTGAGAACCAGCTTCTTGTCTTCCTTTGTGGCTCTGTAGCCAACGCCGTTAATCTCAAGCTTCTTCTGGAAGCCTTCGGTAACGCCGACTACCATGTTGTCAACAAGGGTTCTGGTGAGTCCGTGGAGGGACTTGCTCTGCTTGGAATCGTCGGGACGCTCAACATAGATTGTTCCGTTTTCGATTCTGAGCTTTATCTGGGGTACCAGAGTGCGCTCGAGAGTTCCCTTGGGGCCCTTAACGGTTACGTGGTTGTTCCCGTCTACTGTGATTTCAACGCCTGCGGGAACTGCAATGGGCTTTAATCCTATTCTTGACATTCTGCAACCTCCTTACCACACGAAAGCAAGGACTTCGCCGCCAACATGAAGCTTGCGTGCTTCCTTGTCGGTCATAACGCCCTTGGATGTGGAGATGATGGCAATTCCAAGTCCCTTGAGAACGCGGGGAAGCTCGTCTGCGCTTGCATAGATGCGGAGACCGGGCTTGCTGATTCTGCGGAGACCCTGGATGGCCTTTTCCTTGCCGGGGAGGTACTTGAGGGTGATGCGGATTATGCCCTGGGTACCGTCTTCGATAAGCTGGTAGTTTTTGATGTAGCCTTCGTTGAGAAGAATCTCTGCAATGGATTTCTTCATCTTGGAAGCGGGAACATCAACGGTTTCGTGCTTTGCGCTGCCGGCATTGCGGATTCTGGTCAGCATGTCGGCAATGGGATCTGTGATCTGCATTTTCTAATCTCCTTTTTTAGAAGTTACCGCTCATTTAAGCGGTTTCAGCGGCGAGGTTCCGTGCCAATGCTTGATTGGTCACGGCCTTTCGCCGGCGGATAAGCCTCTTTTTAATCAGAAGCTTGCTTTACGGACTCCGGGAATCTGGCCTTTGTAAGCCAGCTCGCGGAAGCATATACGGCAGATGCCGTAATTGCGCAGATAAGCGTGGGGACGACCGCAGATTTTGCAGCGGTTGTACGCACGGGTGGAGAACTTAGCAGGAGCCTGCTGTTTCAGAATCATTGATTTCTTTGCCATTTTTTAACTCCTCTCAGCTCACAAACGGAGCACCCATAAGTCTGAGCAGCTCGCGTGCTTCTTCATCGGTCTGTGCGGTGGTGGTTATTGCAATGTTCATGCCGCGCAGCTTCTCGATTTTGTCATACTCTATCTCGGGGAAGATTATCTGTTCCTTCAGACCGAGGCTGTAGTTGCCGCGGCCATCAAATGCGTCTGCTGAGATACCGCGAAAGTCGCGAACACGGGGCAGAGCAATGTTGAACAGACGGTCAAGGAATTCCCACATACGGTCCTGGCGAAGAGTTACCTTAACGCCAACATGCATTCCCTCACGAAGCTTGAAGTTTGCAACGGACTTTCTGGCCGTTGTTGCAACTGCGTGCTGTCCGGTGATGGCGCTGATGTCTTTAATGACCGCTTCAAGAGCCTTTGCATTGTCTTTGCAGTCACCGCAGCCGACAGAAACAACAATCTTGTCTATGCGGGGGATCTGCATTGTGGACTTATACTGGAACTTTTCCATGAGAGCAGGAGCTGCTTCCTCAAGATACTTTTTCTTCATTGTAGTCATAAGTCATGCACTCCTTTCTCAGATTTCTGCGCTGCACTTCTTGCAGACACGGACCTTGCCGTTATCTGTGAGCTTGTGTGCAACGCGAGTTGCCTTGCCGCACTTGGGGCAGACAAGAGCTACCTTGCTGGCATAAATCGGGGTTTCAACCTTGATTATTCCGCCTTCTTCGCCCTGTCTCTGGGGCTTCTTGTGTTTTGTGGCAACATTAACGCCTTCAACAACAACCTTCATGGCCTTCGGGTCGGCAACAAGAACTTTACCCTCTTTGCCCTTGTCCTTACCGGACAGAACAACGACCTTATCGTCTTTCTTAATGTTCATTCCTGCAACCTCCTCAGATCACTTCCGGAGCGAGTGAAAGGATCTTCATATATTCCTTGTCACGAAGCTCGCGGGCAACTGGCCCAAAAATACGGGTTCCGCGGGGGTTCTTATCATTTTCACTGATGAGAACTGCGGCGTTTTCATCAAAGCGGACATAGGTTCCGTCTGCACGGCGAACGGCCTTGGCAGTGCGCACTATAACAGCGCGGACAACGTCACCCTTCTTAACCTGGCCGCCGGGAGCCGCCTTGCGAACGGAGGCAACAACCACGTCGCCAACGCTTGCATACTTGCGGTGGGAACCGCCGAGAACGCGGATTGTCTTGAGCTCTTTAGCGCCGGTGTTATCAGCAACTTTTAAATAGGTTTCTTCCTGTATCATGAAACGGCGCCTCCTTACTTAGCTTTTTCTACGATTTCGACCACGCGCCATCTCTTGTCTTTGGAGAGGGGACGGGTTTCCATCACGCGAACGATATCACCTTCGCGGCATTCATTGTTTTCATCATGAGCCTTAAGGCGGTAGGTTCTTCCGATGATTTTCTTATAGGTCTTGTGGGCAACGCGGTCTTCAACAATGACAACGACTGTTTTGTCCATCTTGTCGGAAACGACCTTTCCTACGCGGACCTTGCGGGAAGTAGTTCTTTCGTTTTCCATTTTTACTTACCTCCTCAATTCTGCTTCTCGCGCAGAACGGTCTTCACGCGAGCGATGTCACGGCGGGTTGCCGAAATTTTAACGGGGTTATCGAGATGATTTGTTGCATGCTGCATGCGAAGCATGAACAGGTCCTTCTTAAGGTCGGCGAGCTTTGTCTCGAGCTCGGAGACGGACATATTACGGATTTCGTTGGCTTTCATTATGCACCCTCTCCTTCTTCAGCTTCTTTTTTGACAATCTTTGCCTTAATGGGGAGCTTGTGGCTTGCAAGACGAAGAGCCTCGCGAGCTGTTTCCTCGGGAACTCCGGCAATTTCAAACATGACTCTGCCGGGCTTAACAACTGCTACCCAGTATTCAGGGGCACCTTTACCGGAGCCCATACGGGTTTCAGCAGGCTTTGCTGTTACGGGCTTATCAGGGAAGATCTTGATCCAAACCTGACCGCCGCGCTTTGTGTAGCGGGTCATTGCAATACGGGCTGCTTCAATCTGGTTGGACTTAATCCAGCCCGGCTCAACAGCCTGAAGGCCCCACTCACCGTAGGTTACTGTGTTGCCGCGGGATGCTTTGCCCTTCATGCGGCCGCGCTGTACTCTGCGGTATTTAACTCTTTTAGGCATTAACATTTCAGTTCTTGCCTCCTTCCTGTGCGGGAGCAGGAGCAGCTGCGCGAGGTGCGCGGCGCTCTCCGTTGAATGCGGGGCGATTACCGTAGCCGCCCTGACGATTTTCACCGTTCTGGCGATTATCGCGGTTGTAGCCGCCCTGGCGATTGTCGCGGTTGTAGCCGCCCTGACGCCTGTCTCCGCCGCGGCGGTCGTCTCTGCGACGGCGCTCGCCTGCGGGCTTGCTGGGATCCATCACACGGGGTGTGGTGCGGAGTGTCTGGGAAAGGACCTCTCCCTTGTATATCCAGACCTTGATTCCGATGCGGCCGTAGGTTGTGTCAGCCTCTGCAAAGCCGTAGTCAATGTCTGCGCGGATGGTCTGAAGGGGAATGGTTCCTTCGTGGTAGGTCTCGCTGCGGGCAATTTCTGCTCCGCCGAGACGGCCGCCGCACTTGATTTTGATGCCCTTTGCGCCCATTCTCATTGCTCTGCCCATTGCATTCTTCATTGCGCGGCGGAAGCCAATGCGCTTTTCAAGCTGAGCTGCAATGTTCTCTGCAACGAGCTGTGCATTTGTGTCGGGTGTGCGGACTTCAATGATGGAAATAACAACAGGCTTTCCGATGAGCTTGCTCACCTGATTCTGCAGCTTTTCGATTTCGTCGCCGCCCTTGCCGATTACAACACCGGGTCTGGAGCAGTGGATGAAAATGCGAACCTTAGAAGAATCGCGCTCTATCTCGATGGTGGGAACGCCGGCTGAATAGAGGGCCTTTTTAAGATATTCGCGGATTTTGTGATCTTCAACGATGAGATCACCGACCTTGTCTTCTCTGGCGTACCATCTGGAGTCCCAGTCTTTGATAACGCCGACGCGCAGTCCGTGAGGATTAACTTTCTGTCCCATAATTCTGCCTCCTTCCCTTATTCTTTCTCAGCCACTGCAACGTAGATGTGGCTGGTTCTCTTGTTTATGCGGTACATGCGTCCCTGTGCTCTGGGCATTCCTCTTTTGAGGATGGGGCCTGCGCCTGCGTAGGTCGTGCAGACATAGAGCTTTTCAGGATCCATTTCAAAGTTGTTCTCTGCATTTGCCATTGCGCTCTTGAGGACCTTGAGCATGAGCTCGCAGCCGGCCTTGGGAGTGTTCTCAAGGAGGGCAACTGCATAAGCTGCGTCCTTGCCGCGGATCATGTTGCAGACAATTTCAACCTTGCGGGGAGCGATGCGGGCATATTTATGCTCTGCATAAGCTATTTTCTTTTCGTCCATTATGTGCCTCCTCAAGAAGTCTTGCTGCCGGAGTGGCCGCGGAATGTACGTGTGGGAGCGAACTCGCCAAGCTTATGCCCGACCATATCCTCGGTTATATACACGGGAACGTGACGGCGTCCGTCGTGCACAGCGATCGTGTGTCCTACGAAGGACGGGAAAATCGTTGAGGAGCGGCTCCAGGTCTTGAGAACCTGCTTGTTGCCTGACTTGTTCATTTCGTCGACTCTCTTCAGAAGCTCGGGAGCTGCGAAGGGGCCTTTTTTAACACTTCTGCTCATTTACTTTCCCTCCTTACTTAGCATTGCGGCGCTTGACTATGAACTTATCTGTCTGGTTCTTAGTCTTGCGGGTCTTGTAGCCCAGTGCCGGCTTACCCCAGGGGGTAACAGGGCCGGGACGGCCTATCGGGGACTTGCCCTCACCACCGCCGTGGGGGTGGTCACAGGGGTTCATGACGGAGCCGCGGACTGTGGGTCTGATTCCCATGTGGCGTTTGCGGCCGGCTTTGCCGAGCTTGATGTTTGCGTGGTCAACATTTCCAACCTGGCCTATTGTTGCCATGCAGCCTATGCGGACCTTTCTCATTTCGCCGGAGGGGAGACGGACTGTTGCCATGCCGTTTTCCTTGGCCATGAGCTGAGCGGAAACACCTGCTGAGCGGACAAGCTGAGCGCCCTTGCCGGGATAGAGCTCAATGTTGTGGATGACTGTACCCACGGGGATGTTCTCCATGGGAAGCGCATTGCCGGGCTTAATGTCTGCGCCGGCGCCGGCGACGATTGTATCTCCGGCGGAGAGACCTACGGGAGCGAGAATGTAGCGGCGCTCGCCGTCTTCATATTCGCAAAGAGCGATGAATGCGCTGCGGTTCGGGTCATACTCGAGGCGGATGACCTTGGCGGTCATGTCCAGCTTGTTGCGCTTGAAGTCGATAACGCGGTACTTCTGGCGGTTGCCGCCGCCCTGATGACGAACGGTGATGTGGCCATAGGAGTTGCGGCCTGCGTGCTTCTTTAAAACTTCAGTCAGAGACTTTTCGGGCTGGGCGTGCTTATCTACGCCGTCAAAGCCGGAAACCGTCATTCCTCTTCTGGCAGGAGTCGTCGGTCTGTATACTTTTATAGACATTCTTTAATCCTCCTTAAACCATGCCTTCGAACAGTTCAATGTTCTTGGAATCGGCAGAGAGCTTGACAACGGCTTTCTTGCGGGCTGCTGTTTTGCCTGCAGGGTAGGCTCCGGTGCGTTTGAACTTGCCGCGGACGTTTTCAGTGGTGACCTTAATAACGGTTACGCCGAAGATTTCTTCGATTGCTTTTTTGATTTCAATCTTGTTGGCATCTTTTGCGACCTCGAAGGCATATTTCTTGATGTCGAGATCTTCCATGGACTGCTCGGTGATGATGGGAGCAATTATTACATCGTATGCATTCTTCATCAGGCGAACACCTCCTCAATCTTTGCAAGCGCTGCCTTGTCAACAACCATAACTCCGTTTGTGAGTATCATGTAGGGGCTGATTATGGTTGCGGTGGTGGCAGTCACGCCTGCGATGTTTCTTGCTGACTTGTAGACCTTTTCGTCTACGTTCTCGGTGATTACGAGAGCCTTGCCGGCAACACCGATTTTCTTGAGAAATCCGTTGAAAGCTTTTGTTTTGATTTCGTCCATATGGAGTCCGTCAACAACAAGGATTTCATTCTCGGCCGCTTTTGCGGAGAGAGCGGATTTGAGAGCCAGGCGCTTAACCTTTTTGTTGAGCGTGTAGCTGTAGTCCCGGGGCTTGGGAGCAAAGGCTACGCCGCCGTGAGTCCACACGGGGGAGCCTGCATAGCCTGCGCGGGCGCGGCCTGTGCCCTTCTGGCGCCAGGGCTTCTTGGTTGTGAAGGAAACCTCGCCCTTTGTGAGAGCGCTCTGGGTTCCCTGACGGCAGTTTGCCAGATGATTCTTAACTGAATCATGGAGAACGCTTGTGTTCGGCTGAATACCGAATATGGCTTCGGAGAGCTCGATCTCGCCGATTTCTTCGCCTGCCATGTTAAAAAGTTTTGCTTTAGGCATTTATGCTGCTCTCCTTTCCTTACTTTGTACGGGCGGATGCCTTCTGCGGGTTGACACGGGCAGAGGCCTTCTGCGGGTTGAGGGAGATTCCGGCTGCCTCGCCCTTCTTGACGGGCTGAGTCTTTGCGGTATCTTTAATGTAGACTATGCTGCCCTTGGGGCCCGGAACTGCGCCGCGGATTGCGATGAGGTTCAGCTCAGCGTCTACCTTGACAACGTCAAGATTCTGAACGGTGACCTGATCTACTCCGTAGTGACCTGCCTGATGCTTGCCCGGCATGATGCGGGAAGGATCTGCAGAGGAGCCCATGGAGCCTGCATGACGGTGAACAGGACCACCGCCGTGGCTTGTGGGGGTGCGGCCCTGGCCGTATCTCTTGATAACGCCGGTGTATCCGTGACCCTTGCTGGTTCCTGTGACATCGACCTTGTCACCCTCGGAGAACATGTCTGCCTTGATGACATCGCCGACTTCGAAGGTCTCCGCATTTTCAAGGCGGAATTCCTTCAGGTGCTTCATGAGCTCAACGCCGGCCTTTTTCAGGTGACCCTGCTCAGGCTTGCTCATGTGTTTCTCATCGGTCTTTTCAAAACCGAGCTGGACGGCCTTATAGCCCTCCTTTTCCGCTGTCATCTTTGCGGTGACCGTGCAGGGGCCCGCTTCAATAACAGTGACGGGAATGACTTTTCCGTTTTCATCGAAGATCTGAGTCATTCCGACTTTTTTGCCAATTATGGCCTTCTTCATTGTTTTTCCTCCTAACGGTTATTGGTTACCTAGCACGGCTCATGGCTGGAGGCTGGCAACTTAACCCAAACGCATGTGCGTTTTGCGGGTTTTTTACTTATTATAATTTGATTTCGATCTCGACTCCGGCGGGAACCTCAAGATTCATGAGGGCTTCAACTGTTTTCTGAGTCGGGTTCATAATGTCGATAAGGCGCTTGTGGGTGCGGCGCTCAAACTGCTCACGGCTGTCTTTATATTTGTGGACAGCGCGAAGGATGGTGACTATCTCTGTCTTCGTGGGCAGGGGGATGGGGCCGGAAACCTTTGCATCGGTGCGCTTTGCGGCTTCAACGATTGTTTCTGCAGCCTTGTCGATAAGCTGGTGATCGTAGGCCTTGAGGCGGATACGGATCATGTTTTTTGCGGTCTGTGCCATTTCTTTCTCCTTTTTCTTTTCGTACGATTTTCTTTTCGTACGGATGAAGCCCGATTTTATACACGCAGCCGTGCGTATCAGACCAGCTCCGAAAAACAAACCGGTTTTACCCGGTCTTTCTTCGCCTCTGCGATATACGCGCGCATATTTTTGAGGCTTCAGCCGCCCGATTGCGTGCTCCGGAAAAGCGGAACACCGGACATACTCCGCGGAAGTTACCTCGCCATTGCGAGCAATCTCCCGTTTCATCGCATAGTTCACCCGCTTGCGCAGGCTCGATTAGTTTAGCAAATACGCGCCCTCAAGTCAAGCATTTTTTACAAAAAATCCAATAATTTTTTATGCAAAACTCACAAACACAAAATCTTGTGTTTGCAGAGATTTTTTGCCCCTATTTATATTTTTTCTCAAGCACGCTTATTCCTGCGCTGACTATTTCTCTGACCTTTTCAGCGGCAGCCGGCTCGTTTTTGTTCCGTATATGAGCAAGCAGCTCCCTTCTCATTTGGTTTGCAGGCTCAATGTCCTCCGGGCAGAGAGCGTAGTGCCTGTCTATCATGTTGGTTGTAACGGTTTCGAAGCCCCGGAAAACCATGCTGTAAAGGCTGTTGCCGGAGGCCTGGGTGAGCTTATAGTGGAAGGAATAGGCAAGGGCCGGAAAATCTGCCCCGGGCAGAGTCATTTCTTCAATAAGCGCCTCCATCTCGGAGAGGGTTTTTTCATATATGTTGCTGCAGGCAAGGCGGGCGCATTCCCCCTCAATGTTAAGGCGGAAATCCATCATGTCTCTGAAAAGGGGATATTCAAGGTTGAGGGATTCGTTGCTCATAAGAGCCGTCAGGGACTGGGCTGTGGGATATTTTCTGAAATCCTGCACGCGGGTTCCCCTTCTTGGAACAATTTTTACAAAGCCCTGATATTCAAGCTCCAGGATAGCCTGATGCAGGGACGAGCGGCTTATGCACATCTGGGCCGCCATATCTCTTTCAGAGGGCAGCCATTCCCCGGCCCTGAGCTCACCGGAAAGGATTTTTGCCCTTATTTCCATAACCGCATTGTCCAGCAGGGACAGAGGGCTGATTTTATTGAAGTTCTGCATGGTCTTCTCTCCTTCCTTACTGCAACAGGATAGCAGTTTTTTTCAAATATTCAAGCCCGGCTTTTGTTTGCCTATTGATTTTCAGCGATTCGAGGAGTATTATTCCCTGGCTATGAACAAATTTAATGCAAGTTTAACAGAAGGACCCATTGGGAAAAATCTGATTATTTTCGCAGTGCCCCTGCTGCTTTCAAATCTTCTTCAGCAGCTTTACAATTCCGTGGATTCCGTGATAGTGGGCAGATATGCCGGCTCTCTGGAGCTGGCGGCAGTCGGCTCCTCGGGAGCGGTTATAAATCTGCTTATAGGCTTTTTTCTGGGCATTGCCACGGGCACCGGCATACTCTATGCAATGCACTACGGGGCAAAGGATTACAAGGGGCTTAAAAAGCTGATTGACTCGGCTTTGATTCTGAGCGTGGGCATTTCCGCAATTATCTCCCTCATCGGAATTATTTACTGCGACGACATACTCCGCCTCATGAACACTCCGGAGGAGGTTTTCTCCTCCTCTGTTGCCTATCTGAAAATTATCTTTGCGGGAACCGTTGTTACAATGACATATAATGTGGGCGCAGGGATGATACGGGCCGAGGGGGATTCCGTGAGGCCGCTGCTGTATCTCCTCATAGGAGGACTTGGGAACCTTATTCTTGACATTCTTCTTGTTAAATACTTCGGTCTTGGCGCAGCGGGGGCAGCCTGGGCCACCATAGCAGCCCAGGCCGTGACGGCGGTTCTGGTTCTCATCAGGCTATCTCGCCTCAATCCGGACTATGCCTTCAGGCCCTTTAAAATGACTCCTTCACGCCTTGCCTTCTGGGACATAATCAGGATTTCCTTCCCCTGCGGTCTCCAGAACTCCATGTATAACATTTCGAACTTCCTTGTTCAGGTTAAGATAAACGCTTTTGGGGCAATTGCAATGGCGGGCGTTGCAGCATATTCAAAGATTGATGCCTTCATCTACATGCCCATGAATGCTCTTGGGCTGGCAATTTCAACCTTTGTGGGGCAGAATGTGGGCGCAGGTCACTATGACAGAATGAAAAAGGGCATTACAACCTCTCTTCTCATGAGCTTTGCCTCCGCCGGATTTATTTCGATTTTTGTTATATTCTTCTATGACAGCCTGATTACACTCTTCACAAGCGACTCCGGGGCAATGGCCGCGGGAAAGCAGATGATGCTCTTCCTCGCCCCCTTCGCCTGGACCTATTCCATAACCGACACCTTAGGGGGAGCCGTGCGGGGCTCGGGGCAGGCAGGCAGCATAACGGTTATACTGCTTATATGCATTTGCGTTTTCAGGATTATTTGGCTTGAGCTTATTCTCCCCTTCTTCCCTCAGCTCTGGGCGGTGAACATCGTTTACCCCATCTCCTGGACAATTTGCAATCTGGTTGTGGCCCGGTTCTACTTCAAAAAATCAACGCTTAAGAAATCCATGCGTGCATGCGGGTAAAGGCAAATCGGCAGCGCAAAATTTATCCTGCAGTTTAGATTCAGCTTAATGCTTGCCCCCTTGAAAAAAAGGGGGTTTTTTATTATTATATATAATGTATAATTGTGATTGGAGATGTTTCAATGAACCGTTACACCGTCAAGCTCAGCACAATAGTGACTGAACACGGGCTGAGAGCCCTCAATCTCTCCTCTGATTATGAGAGCAAATATCTTGAAGTTGCCGACGTTAACAGGCCCGCCCTTCAGCTTGCCGGCTTTTATAATTATTTTGATCCCCGCCGCCTTCAGATTATCGGGCGGGTTGAAACTAACTATTTGGGCTCCTTGGGCAGAGAGGAGAGGCTTGCAGCCTTCAGAGCTCTTTTTGAAAAAGGAATTGCCGGCCTCATAATCTGCCATGGCTGCTCCCCTTTCCCGGAATGCCTTGAGGCTGCCGAGGCGCTGGATACCTGCGTTTTCATTACCGGGGAAAACACCTCAACAATTGAAGCGGGGCTCCTCGCCTCTCTCCACAGGCACATGGCTCCGCGGATAACCGTTCACGGGGTCCTTGTTGAGATCTACGGCGAGGGCGTTCTCATTACGGGAGAGAGCGGCATGGGTAAAAGCGAAACCGCCCTTGAACTCATTAAACGGGGCCACCGCCTGATTGCAGATGATGCGGTTGAGATCAAATATCTGGGGCCCAAGGAGCTTTTGGGCACCGCTCCTGATGTTATTAGATATTACATGGAGCTGAGAGGAATAGGGGTTATAAATGTGAAGCAGCTTTACGGTGTGGGAGCCGTTAAGCCTGACACGCTGCTTGATCTTGTTGTTGACCTTCAGCCCTGGCAGGAGGGCTATGCCTATGACAGGTTGGGGCTCACCAGCGACAGCCAGAACATTCTGGGTGTAACGCTCCCCAAGGTGACCATTCCGGTTCGCCCCGGAAGGAACCTTGCAGTTATTCTTGAGCTTGCGGCCATGAACAACCGCCAGAAAAAAATGGGCTACAATGCAGCCGAGGCTCTTGCCGCCGAGGTTGATGCAATTGCAAACGGAGATTACAATGGATAACAACGAAGCTTTGACAGTTGGGCAGAGAATAGACAAGGCCCTCAAGGAAATCAAAGAAAAGCTCCCTGCCCTTGAGGCCTATGAGCAGGAGGTTATGGCGGAGCACTGCTCCTTCAAGGCAGGAGGAAGCGTCAGAGCCCTTCTCGTGCCGGGAGATGTCAACTCTCTTTCAATCATATGCAGCATAATAAAAGACAACAGGCTCATGCCCTATATACTGGGCAACGGGACGAATGTGGTGTTCCCGGACGAGGGAATTGAGGAGCTGATTGTTGTTTCAACCCGCAAGCTTCAGGACCTTCACCTCCTTCCTGACGGCGCAGTTTATGCTCAATGCGGCGTTTCCCTTTCCCGCCTTGCCCAGTTTGCAAGGGAGAACTCTCTTGCAGGGCTTGAATTTGCCTCAGGTATTCCCGGAAGCGTGGGAGGGGGCATAATGATGAACGCCGGAGCCTATGGAGGGGAGCTTAAGGACTTCATTGAATCGGTTGTGATTTATTATCTGCCGGAGCAGAGGCTCTATGAGCTTTCCAAAGAGCAGTGCGGCTTTTCCTATAGGCACAGCATTTTTCAGACCATGCCCGGCTGTCTCATTCTCGGAGGAGTATTCCGCCTTCCCGAAGGAGACGCAGAGGAGATTGCCGAAAAGATGACGGAGCTTAACTGCCGCCGCCGGGAAAAACAGCCTCTCGAGCTCCCCTCAGCCGGCAGCGCCTTCAGAAGGCCGGAGGGGCATTATGCCGCTGCTCTCATTGAGCAGGCAGGGCTCAAGGGCAAATCGGTAGGCGGGGCTCAGGTCTCGGAAAAGCACGCCGGCTTCATCGTGAACACAGGCAATGCAACAGCCAAAGACCTTTATGAGCTCATGGACGCTGTGCGCCGGGAGGTATACGACAAAACCGGGGTTACCCTTGAGCCGGAAATCATACTCCTTCCCCCTGACTATAAGCTTGAAGATAACGGGCCTCCTGCCCATAAGCATTTTGTCTCCGGAGACCGGAGCTTCGGAGACGGCAGGGCATGAGCTTTTCCTCAGACTGCAAGACGGAGCTCTGCCGGGATAAAATCGAAAGAAAGTGCTGCGCTCTGGCAGAGGCCTATGGGGTTCTGCTCTACAGCAGCTGCTTTTCTCCTTCTGAAATCAGAATATGCACAAGCTGCGAGGCCTTTGCCGCGCGGCTTCCAAGGCTCTTTAAAAAGGCCTTCTCTCTTAGCTTTGACTCTCTCCCTCCGGAAAAGCCGGAGGGGAAGCGGGTCTTTTCAATAATCAGCCCGGAAAAAACAGCTGTTATATTCAATGCCTTCGGGCTTGACATGAAAACCGGCGTTTCTCACCACATAAATTTCAGCATGCTGGAAGAGGACTGCTGCAGACTTTCCTTTGTGAGGGGCGCATTTCTGGCAGGCGGCAGCGTGACCGACCCGGAAAAGCGCTTTCACCTTGAATTGAGCACAGGGCACTCCAGCGTTTCCCGGGAGCTGCTTTCCATTCTTCTGGATCTGGGCTTTTCTCCCAGGGAGTCCTCCCGCTCGGCAGCTTCTCTGCTCTATTTCAAGCGGGCAGATGACATTGCAGACTTTCTCGCCTCCATAGGGGCAAGCTCCGCCTCTCTTGGGGTTGCAACGGCAAAGGTTGAAAAGGAAATGCGGAACACCGTGACCCGGCAGATAAACTGCGACAGCGCAAACGCAGACAAAACCGTTGCAGCTGCCCAACAGCAGCTTGCCGCCATAAAGAGCTTTGTTTCAAAAAACGGGCTTGATGCCCTGCCGGAGCCTCTGAGGGATGCTGCCTTTCTGCGCATTGCAAATCCGGAGGCCAGCCTTTCAGACCTTGCAAGGCTCTCCTCTCCGGCCGTGAGCAAAAGCTGCTTGTCTCACAGACTCAATAAAATCATAAGCCTTTCCAAGGAGGTTTCCGGATGAGCTTTGTTCATCTGCATGTTCACAGCGAATTCTCTCTTTTAGACGGTGCCTGCCGCATTTCCGAGCTGCCGAAACGGGTAAAGGAAATGGGGCAAAGCTCTCTTGCCGTAACAGATCACGGGGTGATGTATGGAGCGGTTGCCTTCTATAAGGCCTGCGCTGCAGAGGGGATTAAGCCCATAATCGGCTGCGAGGTTTATGTTGCGCCCAGGGAGCTTGAAAAAAAGGAGCACGGGATTGACAATGCCTATACCCATCTCATTCTCCTGTGCCGCAACGAAAGGGGCTACCGCAATCTCTGCTATCTGGAGTCGGTTGCCTTCACAAAGGGCTTTTATATTAAGCCCCGCATAGATTGGGAGCTTCTGCGGGCCCACTGCGAGGGGCTCATCTGTCTCTCAGGCTGCATTGCAGGAGCCATTCCCCGCCTCATTCTTCAGGGGGAGTATGCCGCTGCAAAAAGCAAGGCGCTTGAGCTGAGAGAGCTGTTTGGCGAAGACGGCTTCTATCTTGAAATTCAGGACCATGGAATTCCTGAGGAAAGAACCGCCTCCGCAGGCTTAATTCGCATTTCAGAGGAAACCGGCATCCCCCTTGTTCTCACCAATGATGCGCACTACATTAAAAAAGAAGATGCCTATTTTCAGGACGTTCTCATGTGCATACAGACGGGGAAAACCCTTGATGACCCGGACCGCATGCGTTTTGAAACAGATGAGCTCTACCTTAAAAGCGAAGAGGAAATGCGCGCCCTCTTTCCCAATCACCCGGAGGCGGCAGACAACACGGAGCGCATCGCTGCTCTTTGCTCCTTCGATTTTGAATTCGGCCATTATCATCTGCCCCGCTTCAAGCTGCCGGAAGGCGAGAGCGACAGCTTTGCCTATCTGAAGAAGCTCTGCGAGCAGGGCTTCGCCCAGCGTTTTGCCGGCAGGGAGGAGGTTCACGCCCAGCTTGATTATGAGCTTAACATGATTAAGCGGATGGGCTTTGTTGACTATTTCCTCATTGTTTCAGACTTTATCTCCTTTGCCAAGCGCAACGGCATACCCGTGGGCCCCGGGAGAGGAAGCGCTGCCGGAAGCGTTGTTTCCTACTGCCTGAAAATAACTGACATTGACCCCGTTAAATACAGCCTGTTCTTTGAGCGCTTTCTCAATCCTGAACGAGTTTCCATGCCCGATATTGACGTTGATTTCTGCGTGAACCGGCGGGGAGAGGTTATTGACTATGTTAACAGACTCTACGGCTCAGATCATGTTGCTCAGATTGTGACCTTCGGCACAATGGCCGCAAAAATGGCCATAAGAGATGTGGGCAGAGTGCTTTCCGTGAGCTATGCGGAAACAGATAGGGTTGCAAAGCAGGTGCCTGCCGCCGTAAACATGACAATAGATGAGGCCCTCAGGCTTTCAAAGCCCCTCAGAGACATGTATGAAGGGGATGAGCGGCTTAAAAATCTCATTGATGTTTCCAGGGCTCTTGAGGGCATGCCCCGCCATGCCTCAACCCATGCTGCAGGCGTCGTTATAACTGAAAAGCCGGTTTATGAATATGTGCCTCTGGCAACAAACGACGAATCGGTTGTGTGCCAGTATCAGATGACCACTCTTGAGGAGCTGGGGCTTCTTAAAATGGACTTTCTGGGGCTCAGGAACCTTACGGTGCTTGAGGATGCGGCAAAGTTAGTGAGGCTTACAGAGCCCGACTTCCGGGTTGAAAACATTCCCGACGAGGATGCCGAGACCTTTGAAATGCTGGCCAGAGGGCAGACCTCCGGCGTTTTCCAGCTTGAAAGCCCGGGGATGACCTCTGTCTGCACTGCAATTAAGGCAAAAAGCATTGAAGACATAACAGCCATAATTGCGCTTTACCGCCCCGGCCCCATGGATTCCATTCCCAGATTCATTGAGTGCTCCCAGCATCCGGAAAAAATCAGCTATAAACATCCTCTGCTGGAACCCATCCTCTCTGTTACCTACGGCTGTATAGTTTATCAGGAGCAGGTTATTCAGATTTTCCAGCAGCTGGCCGGCTTCTCTCTGGGTCAGGCAGACATGATACGCAGGGCCATGTCAAAGAAAAAACACGCTGTTATAGACGCGGAGCGAAAGGCCTTCATCCACGGGGATCCCTCCAGAAACATAGCAGGCGCAGTCTCCAACGGGGTTCCTGAACAGATTGCCGACAGTATATATGATGAAATTATAGATTTTGCATCCTATGCCTTCAACAAGGCCCATGCCGTGAGCTATGCGGTTGTGGTGTTCCGCACGGCATATATGAAACGGCACTACCCCAGGCAGTATTTTGCCGCCCTGATAAGCTCCGTTCTGGACAGCACAGCCAAGATGGCAGCATATATTTCAGAGGCAAAGGAGCTGGGAATCCGCCTTCTTCCGCCTGATGTTAACGAATCAGGTCTGGATTTCACGGTTGTAAACGGGGATATACGCTTTGGTTTGGCGGCAATTAAAAATCTTGGCCGCAGCTCCGTGAACGACATAATCTCAGAGCGCAGCTCCGGAGGGGCTTTCACCTGCTTTGAAGACTTCTGCTCCCGCATGGCAGGCAGAGATCTCAACAGGAGGGCCCTGGAAAATCTCATTTATGCCGGAGCCTTCGACTCCTTGGGCTACAACCGCCGTCAGCTGATTTTAGCCGCCGGACCCACATTAGAGGGGCTCTCAAGGTCTCTGCGGAATAATGTTGCAGGGCAGATGGATTTGTTCGGCAGCTTCTCGGAGGGCAGCAGGGAAAAGGACGCAAACATAAACATTCCTGCTGCAGAGGAATTTTCCCGCAGGGAGCTTCTGGACCATGAGCGGGAGGTTACGGGGCTTTATCTCTCCGGCCATCCCCTTGATGAATACCGGGGCGCGATGAAGGCTCTCGGGGTTGTCTCCACGGGGGACATACTCTCCTCCGAAGAGCCGGACGACGGACAGGTCGTCACTCTTGCCGGCATAGTTTCTTCCGTTAAAACAAAAACCACGAAGAACAATTCCCTCATGGCATATGTGACTCTTGAGGACCTGACCGGGAGCATGGAGCTGATTGTTTTCCAGAAGGTTCTTGACCGGGACGGGCAATATCTTTCAGACGGCGCAGCCGTTATCGTGAAGGGAAAAATCTCCCTTCGGGACGAAAAGGAGCCCCAGCTCATGGCTGACAGCGTGCGCCCCCTGAGCGATGCCGACGGACTGTCTGCTCCGGCAGCCTCTTCAAAACAGAAAACCCTTTATGTCCGCATTGCTTCAGAGAGTGATTCTGTTTTTGAGCACATCAGAAAGCTTCTCACAATGTTCCCCGGCAATGACCCCATGATTATCTGGTGTGAGGCAGAAAAAAAGCGCCTCGGAACCCGCTGCGTGATTCACGATGCGCTTATCTCTGAGCTTCAGCTTATAGCCGGAGAGAAAAATGTTGTTTTAAAATGACTGCTCCTCTGAGCCCTTTTTCTTCTGTTTCATATTTTCAATCATGAGCCAGTTATACATGAGAAGCATGAGGGCGGCAGCGGCAAACATGATCTGCTGCCCCATATACCTGTCGTCTGCAAGAGACATTATGCAGAACATTGCTCCTGTCATGCAGGCGGGCATGGCCTTTGCCCAATCGGGCGCTCCGAAGGCAAAGCCCGCTGCCCTGAAAAAGCCTATCATGGCAAAGGAAACTGCTGCAATCTCGGTGACATACTGCCAGGCCACACTGCTTATGGAATTCTGCTTGTAGCAGGTTACAAGCCAGAAGGCAAACATAATAACGGGCATCGCCGAAAGAAAGGCCGCAAGCCCTCTGTGCTCATTGTGGGGGCGGTTCGCCATTTCAAGCACAAGGGGAAAGGCTGCGCCGCTGATCACTCCCAGAACCGCCAGGATCTGGAGAAAAACGGCATTCTTGTCTGTTTCGCATTTTGCCAGCAGCAGAAGCGCTCCGGCAATCATGAGTCCGCCTATAAAAAGCCTTGCCGCCTTGAATATTTTGCCTTCATTTTTAAGTGCCTCGCAGAAATCGCCCGGCACATATTTTTTTTCCTTTTTGAACTTCTTCACAAAGGATTTGAAAACAATTATTCCGGCTATCAGCAGCGCTGCAATTGCAAAATTCCAGAAGCTGCCTTTTAAAAAGAGGCCTTCATCATCTCTTGCTATCATGAGCTGCATCCAGCGCACGAATATTCCGAATGCCCCCGCTCCTGCTGCATAGCAGTTTATTTCAAGAGCTTTTGATTCTTCAAGCATCTTTATGTCCTTTCATAGGTGCAGAATTTATATTTTATGCCCTTTTCTTCCAGTTCCTCGCCCTCAAAGGTGCATTTCCAGCCTGCTTCCCTGTCTAAATTGGGGAAAAATCTGGAGGATTCCGGGCAGCAGCCGATTTTTGTTACATAAACCCGGCCGGTGTAGGGGAAAAACTGTTCGTAGATGCTGGCTCCGCCAATAACGAAGCAGCTGCCCTTTTCATCAGTGAGCTGCAGAGCCTCAAACACACTGTGGGCAATCTCCGCCCCTTCAATTTCTATGTTCTGCCCTGTAACAACTATATTCCTTCTGTTTTTCAGGGGCCTGCCGCCGGGGAAATCTTCAAGGGTTTTTCTTCCGACGATAACTGCTGCGCCGTCGGTAACCTCTTTGAAATGGACTCTGTCTGCCTGAAGAACCACCGGTTGGGTTCCTCCGTCTCCTATCCCCCAGTCTGCATAAACAGCTACTATTGCATCCATCATACAGCCACCGGGATTTTCTTTGTGAAATCCGTATATTCGTAGTTAAGCATTTTAAAGCTGTCTCTCGTGAAGGAATAAAAATCCTTCACCCCGTCGTCCACAACAAATTCGGGAGCGGGTTTAGGCTCATTCCGGATTATCTCTTCAATGAGGGGAATATGCCTGTCATAAATGTGGGCATCGGAAATCACGTGAACAAGCTCACCCGGCTCAAAGCCGGAAACCTGAGCAAACATAATCGTGAGCACTGCATATTGAACAACATTCCAGTTGTTGGCCGCAAGCATATCCTGAGAACGCTGGTTCAGGATTGCATTAAGCTTTTTCCCTGTCACATTAAAGGTCATGGAGTAGGCGCAGGGATAGAGGGCCATTTCGCTCAGGTCTGCATGATTGTAGATATTAGTCATTATTCTGCGGGAGGCGGGATTATTTTTAAGGTCCCAGAGGACCTTGTCCACCTGGTCCATGTCTCCCTCGGGGTAGTGATGCTTCACTCCCAGCTGATAGCCGTAGGCCTTTCCTATGGAGCCGGTTTCATCTGCCCAGGCATCCCAGACCCTGGTTCTCAGCTCGTTAACATTATTGCTTTTTGCCTGCCAAATCCAGAGCAGCTCATCTATGGCGCTCTTCCAGTAGGTGCGGCGGATTGTGAGGATGGGGAACTCCTCAGAAAGGTCGTAGCGGTTGACTATTCCGAATTTTTTCACGGTGTGGGCGCTTGTTCCGTCCTCCCAGCGGGGGCGGACTGCAAGCTCTCTGTCCCACACTCCGTTGTTGATTATATCCTTGCAGTTCTGAATGAATATTTCATCTGCCTTGCTCACCGGCTTTCTCCTCCTTTACTCCACTATGTCAAGAATTTCAAGGAGCTCGTCTGCGGAAAGCTCCTTATATTTTTCAAGGCTTGCATACTCCGGGGCAAAAAGGCAGAGGAATTCCTCCGCTGCTTCATGGCGCCTGTAGAGATCTGCCATGTTGGAATAGGCCTTTTCATAGCCGTTCATGAAATACTGAAGGCAGAGCAGCGAATCAGTCTGTTCCTCCATCATCTCGGTGAGCTCGGTGTATCTAACCTGCATTTCCCAAATGAGGAATTGGCACTGAAGAGTTACATCGTCAATATCAAGGCCCGTCTCAACTGCCATGTCATAAAGCAGCTCCTTGCGGCCCAGCGCAGTCCACTGGCAGAGGCCGAAGCCCGTCCTATTGTCGAGATTAACGGCGAATTTTGAAAAGTAATATCTTGTTTCTCTGGTGGGCGCCTTCAGATCGCTGTTCACAACCTCTGCAAACGCTTTAGAGACAGCGTAGCTTTCTGAATCGTCCCCTTCATAGCGCCAGGGGCACATTCTCGACTCCCTTGCCATGTTTCCCATTATGCTGCAGACAGCAACCGGGTTTGAAAAATATTCGCTCAGGGTTTCGTAGATCTGCACGCAGCGCTTATAGCCGGGCATATATTCCTCGCTGACGCAGTTGCCGTATTTATCGGCGGCCGGTCCCGCTGCGGCAGAGGGCAGAAGAGTGCATAAAATGCAAATTATTAAAATAATGGCAGGAAATTTTTTCATACCTTACTATTATAAACCTTTTTCACCCTCTTAACAAGTTGACGGAGCTTGAAAAAGATAGTATATTTTCACAAAAAGCAAATTTGGAGGTTTTTTTCGTGATTACTTTACTTGACGGTTCCTGCGGTTCGCTGCTCTGGGCAATGGCAGAGGCTGAAGGAATAGGCAGGGAACCGACCTGGAAATATAATCTTGAGCAGAAGGAGCTTGTTTTCAGAATGCACAGGCGCTATGTTGAGGCAGGCTGCCACATGATTCAGACCAACACCTTCGCGGCAAATCCTGCAAGCGTCTCCCGCTCCTCCGAATATTCCGTGGGGCAGGTTGTTTCAGAGGCCGTAAGCATTGCCAAAAGCGCTGCCGGGGACAGCTGCAGAGTATACCTCTCTTCTGGGCCTATGACTCAGCTTTTAAAGCCCTTCGGTCCTTTGAGCCCGGAGGAATGCGCCGAGGGCTACAGGGAGATTTTCTCCGCTGCTTCGGGAGTTGATGCAATTATGCTTGAAACCTTCATGGATCTTGAAATGCTGAAAATTTCCGCCGTTGAAGCTCTTAAAATCGGTGTGCCGGTAGTGTGTTCAATGAGCTTTGAAAAAAAGCACAGGACTCTCATGGGAAACAGGATAGGCGAAATCTGCTCGGCAATGGAGAAGCTGGGGGTCTCGGCTGTTGGAATGAACTGCTCAAAGGGGCCCGTTGAGGGGCTTGAAATCATTAAAGAGTTCTCCGAAAACACCGCCCTTCCTCTCTACTTCAAGCCCAATGCAGGCATGGGCGAGCAATACGGGCCGAAGGAATTTGCCGCTGAAATCGCTCCCGCTCTGCCCTATGTGAGCTACATCGGGGGTTGCTGCGGCACCGACGAGAGCTATATTAAAGAGATCGAGGCAATTCTGCCGGAATAAGCAAAATTTTAAGCTCTGCTTTTTGCAGAGCTTTTGTTATCTTATTGATTCAACGAGGAGCTTTGCGGCAGCCGTGATTTCATCATATCTGCCCTCGGCCATAAGTCTTCCGTTGGCAAGCATTCCCCCAACGCCCACTGCCGCAGCTCCTGCTTCAAGAAAGGGCCTCGCATTCTTTTCGTTTATGCCCTCTGTTGCAATCAGCGGAACATGATTTATGGGAGCCCTTATGGCTTTGAAATAGCCAAGCCCCAGGCAGCTTGCGGGGAAGAGCTTAACAAAATCCGCTCCGGAATCCCAGGCAGTTAAAATCTCTGTGGGGGTCATGGCTCCGGGAACAGACACAAGCCCCAGCTCGCCCGCCGTTTTTATGACTGCCGGGTTCGTGTTGGGAGCAACAATGAATTCGCCTTTGTGCTCTGCTGTGAGGCGCACCAGCTTTTCGCTTGTTACCGTCCCGGCGCCTATTTTCATTTTCTCGCCGTATTCCTCTTTAAGAGTTTCTATTATTCCGGCGGTTTCGCTCCAGGAGGCAGGCTCATTCTGGTTATAGGTGAATTCAATCAGCCTGATTCCGCCCTCGTAGAGCGCAGCGGTAAGTTTGATGCAGTCTTCTCTGCCGGCACCTCTCACAATGGCAATTATTTTATTTTCCTTTATAGCTGAAATTGTTTCCTGTTTCATTTCGCGCCTCCAATGCAGCATGGGTAAATAGTAATATCCCGGCTATATTTTGTCAAGCACAGCCTTCTTTACTTTATGGCATTATAATGTTATTATTTCTCACAGAAAACGGGACTATAAAGCCTTTCAGGAGGTATGCAATGTTAGCTTCCGCCCGCCTTTTTCTTTCAGAAGACGCAGCCTTCATAAAGGAGGCTCTGCTTGCCCAGGATGTCAGAACCCTTGCAGGAGACATTGAAGCCGGAATGGAGGCTGCTCAGCTCTCCTCCTCAGAGCTGGGCAGGCGCTGCGAGGTGAGCCACACCATTGTTGACAAATGGCGCAGCGGTTCGGCGCGGCCAAACGGCAAAGAGCGCATGAAGGAGCTTGGCATGGCTCTGGGGATGAACGAGAGTGAACTGAATTCCTTTCTCTATCGCAACGGCTATCCGGGTCTTTCTGCAAAAAACCCCTATGACAGCGCCGCCAGGCTTCTGCTTCTTCAGCATGCAGGGCAGTCTGATATCGTTCAGCTCTATCGGCAGCTTCTCAGCAGACTCAACATTCAGGATTACAGCGCCGCCAGGGCAGATTCCCTTATAACGGCCGTTATGAGCATGGAGCTGGCTCAGGCCCTGCAGGAGGGGACAGTGAGCGGCTGGTTCCGCAGGCATAAGCGGCATTTCACGGCAGACGAAAAGAACATCGCTCTTTCCTCAAGGCTGATGCGCTTTGTTCTTCTTTACACTGGAAACACCTCTGTTAACGAGCTGGCGGTTGCAGGGGAGCTGCCCTCCGGACTGAGAAATCTTCTCTATCGGATTATTTCGGGAAAGCCCATTGCCGCCAGATATCTTAGAGAAAAGCTCATATGCCTGGGGCTGTATCTCAACATGACAGAGGAGGAAATCAATCTGCTGCTGAGCTTTGCCGGGCTGCGAGACATATCGGAGCCCTGTTCTCCGGAAGAGCTTGCTCTTGTGCTTGCGGTGAGAAACGGACACGGAGAATATCCCTACTATGAATATGACAATCTCTCCGCAGCGCTCTCAAGGCTTAAGGCCTCTCCTTCTCCAGACAGGCAGCTTTTGGAGGAATATACCCGGCGCATGGAGCTGTCCCGTCAGCTGACGGATTATTACTCCTCCTGCGCTCAAAGCAGCAGTGCCTCTGAGTGCACATTTGAGAAGCTTTACACCTCATATTCAGACAGAGGCCTGATGGATTATGTTCATGATATTCTGCAGCTTCTCTGCGAAGAGGGCGCGTTGGAGAATTCCGCAGCAGAGCTTTTTATTAAATACACCTCAAGACCCGGGCCGTAAGCTGCCCGGATTTTATTTTTGTATTTACATTGTTTATACTTTATGATATATTGTCTATATAAGGAGGTGATGTTACACCATGAATAACACTGTGATTACCTTGCGCACAGACGAAGCTCTCAAAAATCAGGCTTCGGTTTTATTTGAATCAATGGGCATGAATCTGTCTGTGGCAATAAACATGTTTCTGAGGCAGGCCGTTGCAGAGCGGAGATTTCCCTGTTCATTAGACCTGAACATAAGTCGAGATTGTGCTTCAACTTATCCGGAGGGTTTCTTCAAGCTTGCAGGGCTCGGTGTCGGTTTGGGCCTTGATGAAGAGCCTGAAGAGCTTTCTTTTACTGCTTTGGAGGATATTGAGCTTTGAAATATTATCTTGACACAAACATAATAATTTATGCGCTCAAAAACCAGTATCCTTTAATCTGGAAACATTTGGCGGCAGTTCCGTCTCAATCTGTTGTCATACCCGAGATTGTCATAGCCGAGATTGAATACGGAGCGCAGAAAAGCCGTAGCTATGAGGAAACCATATCTGTTTACAGGCAATTCACCGATACCTTTGTCCGCGCCCAGTTTTCCGGTAAGGCTGTTATCCAATATGGTATAATCCGTGCAGCTCTTGAAAAAGCCGGAACACCCATTGGTCCGAATGACCTGATGATTGCCGCGACGGTGCTTGCAGATGACGGGATTCTTGTCACTAAAAACACCGGAGAATTCAGCAGAATACCCGGCTTGAGACTGGAGGACTGGACGGTTTAGCAATTTTTAGCTGCTGCAACTTTAGCTGAAAACCGCCGCTTTAGCCCGTGTTATACTTGAGCCATCAAAACGAAGGGAGCTTATAACGATGGCCTACAACAGCAATCAGTATGACGAAAAGAAAATCGGAAAAGAAGAAAATGATGACGATGAGTACAGCGGCAGCACCCCTCCTCCCTGGCTCGACGAATTCGAGTATATCGACTGGTGCATAACTCATTAAACCTTTCAGAGCAGCCTGCTTCGCAGGCTGCTCTGATGTTTGAGAGGGGCTCTTTCTGTTGAGTAACAGCTCTCAATTTTATTCGCATATCCAGTCAATCTCCCAAAGGCTGCACATTCTGTCGCCTCCGGTTGCATTTCGCTCCATAGAAAGGCAGTATCTGCCGCCGGCAGTGAAGGTCAGGCTTTCCCATCCGTTTCCTTGCCTCCTCCTCAAGCTCCTTCATTATTTCATCAATCGATTTTGACATTGTAAGCTCCTTAGTTATTTATATACTTGACTTATAGCAATACGCGTGTATAATATTCTCGAAAAATGTAGAATTCTACAAAAAAGGTGATTATCATGATACGCAGAGATAAATATTTAGCACAGCTTATAGAGAATCGAGACAATGGCTTCCCTAAAATTATTACCGGCATAAGACGGTGCGGAAAGTCATATCTGTTAAAGGAAATTTACAGGAATTATCTGATTGAGCAAGGAATGCCGGAAGACTGTATTTTAACAGTAGAGCTTGACGATGACATGAATGCCAAATACCGTGATCCGATTTCTCTCGGGGCCTATGTCAGGAAATACTGCAGCGCAAAGGAGAAAACAGCTGTATTTCTTGATGAAATTCAAATGGTCTATACCATAATTAACCCTAATCTGACAGAAGGTAAGCATAAGATAGCCGGACCTGGCGATACAGAGGTCATAACTTTTGTTGATGTTATTTTAGGGCTTTCCAGGGAAAAGAACATTGATCTTTATGTTACAGGCTCCAATTCCAAAATGCTGTCATCGGATATCGTTACGCAGTTCAGAGATAAAGCTGTAAATATTCATCTGGCGCCTCTATCCTTCGAGGAGTTTTTTGAGTATAAGGGAGGTTCGAAAACAGAAGCGCTTTATGAATACATGCAGTACGGCGGCATGCCTTTAGCTGTACTCAGAAATGAAAACGCAAAGAAGGAATATCTTAAAAATCTGTTTGAAACAACCTACTTCAGAGATATTATTGAGCATAACAACCTTAGAAGAAGCAGCTCTCTCGATGAACTTTGCAATCTGCTCAGCGCTTCCTCCGGAGAGCTTTTAAATGCTGAAAAGATAGCGAACACTTTTCAAAGTGTCAAGCATGAAAAGATAGACAAAGCAACCGTTGAAAAGTACATCGGTTATTTTTCAGATGCGTTTATTCTCAACGAAGCAAAAAGATACGACCTAAAGGGAAGAAAAGAAATAGGCGCTCTCAGAAAGTTTTATTTTACCGACATCGGATTAAGAAACGCAAGGCTGAATTTCGCTTTTGCGGACGAAGGGCAGCTGTTAGAAAACATAGTTTACAACGAGCTGATATATAACGGATATTCTGTGAATATCGGGACTTTTAACACGGTAGAAAAGAACCGGGACGGGAAATCAGTCAGGAAGACCAACGAAGTGGATTTTTATGCTCACAAAGGATTACGCCGCTATTATATTCAGGTTTCTGCAGATATATCTGATGCAGATACGAAAGCAAGAGAATTCAGGCCATATTTTATGCTGAATGATCAGATTCAGAAGCTTATAGTGATCAACAAACCAATAAATGAATGCCTGACAGAGGATGGATTTACTGTGATCGGTGCAGCTGACTTTCTGCTCAGATTCATCAAATAAATCGGCAGAGAGCAGCAAATTTACGCTTATGGTACGACTGTTTTTTTAGAATATAGTCAAAGGATATGCATTCACTTTAAGGAATGACAACTGCGTTTCCGTCCTTAATTTGCTTTGCCTGAGGGAGCTTCATGGCAAGGCAGGCATGTATACATATTTCTTTATTTCATTCTCCGTCTGGCTTCAAGCTCCAGATCGGCCAATATATCGCCCAGATCTGAGGACGCTTTATTCCCGGTGTTGTCATGCCCTGCTGAATTTCCGGTGATTGGATAGTCAAGGTCAAGTTCATATAGGGCGATCTGTCGGCCATAGCTCATGACTGCCATATATCGTCCGTTTTTCGTAAGCTTGATGCGGTCTGCAGGAACCTCGCTGTGAAGTGTGTAATCAAATTCGGGCTGCGGAAGCACTCGCTGCATACATATTATGCCCTCCTGGTCACCCGAGAAAATATGGCTCCCGTCTGCCATGGCACACAGTGCCGTTGGAGCATGGTCATGCCATTGCAAACCTTCCCGACGGCTGCTGCTGCGGTCTGCAAGATAAACATGGCGATCCCACGATGATGTGAAAACAAGCTTCGTTTCATCCGGAAATGAGCGGTCATTCACGCCGCCCTTACCGGCATTTTTTATTCTCTCCGCAAGCGTGAAATCCTCTGCATTATAAATCTCGATGTCATTATATTCGGTGCCGCTTCCCCCGTTGGATGCTGCAGCTATATGCCTGCTGTCAGGTGTAAATCTGACCTTGTTAAACGACAGTCTTGGTTCTCTACGGTTATAGAACACACTGCAGTTTTCAAGGCCGAACACAACAAGGCGGCACATATCATACTGCACAAGGCCGAGATTTCCGTCATTACTGCAGTCTATTGTGCATATTTCAGAGCATTCGAAGTCTGCAATCCATATCATGTGAGCGGCTTCGGTATCATAAACTCCGAATCTTCTCTCCGTTTCTGAGGCCAGCAGTACAAAACGCCCATCGCCGGAAATGCTTATCTCCGTGGGATTGTTGAAATTAATTGAAGCAAGCTCCGTAAGCTCCGGCACGCTCAGAAGAATCGCTCTTCCGCTTTCTATTGCTGCGCAGAACCGGCCGGTTCTGTCCATAGACATGGCTTCAATATTTCCGTATCTTACTGCCCGCAGGAAAACATTTTTTATTGTGCAGGGACCTTTGCTGGCAGAGGAATAAATTTTAACCTTCAGCTCCAGAGCCCTGGGATTATTTTCAAAGCCCTCTATTTTCCGAGCATCCTCAACAAGGGCAAGTGCTTTTCTTATGTCATTGGCATACAGGGCATCAGCCTGTTTAAGGAGCTCATCAAACCGCTCCTCTGCAGTTGCCGTTTTCTTGTAATCCGAAATAACACACAACGCCCAATCGGCCGCAGGTCTTTCCTCTGTGATATCGTAGTCGAAAACTCCGTTGTCTCCGCTGATAAGCACTCTTCCTTCCGGGAATGCAACCTCACGGATTTCGCCGTGGGTAAGGGCACCCGGCTCAACAGGAAGCGCCGGAAGCTTTATTGTTCGTATACAGCGCCTCTCTTCACTGTCCCATATTTCAGAGACAGAAGCATCGCGGCTTATGAGAATATATCTGCCGTTCTGACTTAAACAGGATCTTCCCGTTTTTGCCGTCTGCGGTTCGAAGAAGCTGAGCCTTTCGCCTGTTGAAATGCTCCAGTTGCTGTGGCTTGTGCCTGTCCAGACGGTGACAATATCTCCTTTGATTTTTAAATCCCTGCAGCAGTCATGGAGCGGCAACGTCTGCAAAAGTCTACCGTCTGATACATCCAGGATGTGAACAAGCTGCCGGGAATTATATGATGCCACCAACGCAGAATAGCCCACAACCAGTCTGCTTCCGTCCTCTGAAAATGCCATGCAGCTGACTTGTCCGGGGCCTTCAAGGTATTTACACCTGAAGAAATGCCTTCCAAACAAAAAATCATAGAGAAAAAGCTCTCCATCGCCCATTGCGTATGCAATTTTAGTCTTGAACAGGGCAACCGCTGCAATTCCGGTGTCGCTTCTTGCTGCGTAAACCGACATCGGGCAGTAGCCGTCTTTCAAAACAATCATTTTAATCTTTTTTTCGGAGGAAAGAGCCAGGGCAAGATTGGTGTTGTTGCCATCAAAGCCCATCTCTTCACGGCTTATTCCAAACATTATCCTTGCATCAAGGGGGACTCTGTTAATTGTGCCGCTTGGGGTGAAATATATAAACTGTCCGCTGTCCTGATGCCAACCCGCTGCGGATTTGCCGGATGATACCATTGTATCAACGGTCTCTTCACAGGGATGATGATATTCAAGCTTCTCCGGCATACCGCTCTCTGCCTTGAGCATGCTGACATATTGCTCCCGGAGCTTCCCTCTGTATGCAACAGCACTGACGGAAGATATGGCCTCTGCATCTGTTATCTTTCCGGCTCTCCACTGAAACAGCGCTCTGTTGTAAACACTCTGAAGGCTCTGGGGGTTTGCTTTAACTGCAGCGTCAAAAAGCTCCTCAGCCTTTTTTGTCTGACCAAGGTCAATGCAGCTGAGGGCTCTGTTGTTAAGACTCTCGGCAGTGTCTGATGCTGCCTTGGGTAAGGGCCTTGGGTACTTTTTCCCAAAGCTGTTACTGTAGATTTCAAGCAGCGCTGACTCAATTTCATCAAAATCCTTAGGCCTGTCATCAGGTTCTGCATTCATGCATGCAGTCAGCAGCTCTTTAAGCCCGCCGGGAAGAGGCACTTTTGTGTTTTCAAGATAATCGGTGCATGAAAGACCTGCAATAACTCCGTTAGCCCAAGGGCGCTCTCCCATATACATTTCCATCACGGAGACAGCCCAGGAATAAATGTCGGTCCTTCTGGTGAGCACCTTGCCGTCCATCTGCTCCATTGAGCAGTAGGCAGGGGTGTATCCGCCTGACTGAGCAGCCAGCGTCATACCCGGCTTAGCTTCTGAGCTCTCCGGCGCAGTAAGAACTGCCCTTGCCTTTGCAAGACCGAAGTCTGCAACCTTTGCATCCCAATCCTTTGAAAGCAGCAGATTATCAGGCTTAACATCCTGATGAATTATTCCCTTTTTGTGGGCAAAATTAAGACCGCGGGCAAACTGGATGGCAATATCAAGAATACGCTCCTGCTTTTCATCCTCGCTTCCGCTATAAAGTTTTTCACTTCTGATTGCCTTCTCAAGGCTTCCCCCGTCCATCCACTCTGAAAAAATGGTTGGAACAGAGTCTATTTCTCTGACATAGTAGCAGGAAACAATATTGGGATGAAGTCCGAAATCCATCCACACATTGCATTCTCTGATGAAGTCTTCTTTCTGTTTTTCGTTTTTAAAGAGCTTTGCCTGGGGGCGCTTCATGGCAAGGTCTGCATTCCAGTTAGTGTGGTGCACCCTCCAGACGCTTCCCATTCCCCCGTGAATAGGGTCTGAGTCTATGCGGTAGGTATTCAGGAGCAGACTTCCCCTAACAAGGGAATTCTCCGAAATTTCAGGAGAAGGCTTTATCTGATTTCCGGCAGAGCGGGGAACCGTGGGAGATTTTTCACCGATGGCTTCATCATAAACTGTTTCATCAGCCGCTGATTCAAAGACTGTTTCATCAGCGCCCCGCTCGGGAACAGTTTCATCGGCAGCATACACCGTCTCCTCAGAAGAAGGCTTTCCCATCCGTTTCCTTGCCTCCTCCTCAAGCTCCTTCATTATTTCATCAAGCGATTTTGACATGACAAGCTCCTTTTCCTAAATTCGAACCAATATGCTCCGACTGTTTTTATTTTAGAATCATGCTCAACACAGAGTGGGTCTCCACCACTCTACCACTATTCTGAGCGCAACATATGTAAGTTCCAAGCTACAAGCTGCAAGGAGACACTGCGAGTTGGTCAGGGTAAAAATGGTTGAGCCCCTCGGGCGTGAAGACAAATCCAAGTCTGTGGGATCTGCTGCAGCTTTTTGCTGTTCTTATTGGACAAATTCCCTGCGCAGCATCAGCATATGCATGTTAATTCCTATTCCGGCGCACAGCAGGCAGTCGTCCGGTGAAAATGCCAGCTCAGCTTTTTTAAGCTCCGGCAATGACCATATCTGCTCTCCGCCCGGTAACGACAGCAGACTGATTCCCTTCTCACCGCTCACTGCCAGTATGCTTCCGTCATGGCTTATGGCAATGTGATTATAATTGCCAATCTCCGGATTGAATTGCACCTTTATTTTCCAGGTCTTTGTGTCAACCGCACAAACCGGATCTTCCCCCCATAATGGGCACAGATACAGCTCGGCTTCATCAGGAGATTTGCTCATTGATTCCACAGGCCAATCTATTTCTATTGTTTTCAGCAGCTTTCCGCCTTCTGTTTCAAACAGCTTCAAATTCCTATAACGATCCACTGCAGCAGCCTTTGCGCCGGCTTCCAGAAAGCATACTGCTTGGTAGCCTGCTGAGCCTCTTTCAAATTTCAAGCTTTCTTTACCTGTTTCAACATCCCACAATCCAAGATATCCATCTCCGGTACCAACTAAAAGACTTTGCCCATCTGGGCTGAAAACAACAGCCACCACACCTTCATCAATCGCATGCGGGAAATCCTTCAATATGCTGTGCAACTTCATTCCGTCAGTATCATAAATTGAAACAGAATCATATGAAACGACCGCCAAAAGCTCACCGGATGGTGAATAAACCGGTCTTTCCCCCACTGAATATTCAGCTTCAACAGCTATGCATCCTAAGCGTTCTCCTGTCTCAGTGAAAACATATAAGCAATTATTTCTTTTTATATTCCCCGGCTGTACGGTTGCAAATATTCCTCCCCGAGGATCAGCTGCCGGAGCCTGACTGCGCGCCCAAGGATTTTCTGTATCCTCGGCAACAGCAAATGAAGAAACCTCATAAACATCCTTCAGCTTGCCGGATGCGCAGAATTTTGCCAGTTTTCTTCGCTGCTCCTGGAACAGATGCAGAGGAAAGCTTTCCTCAGCCTGTTCCAACTGCTCAATTGCACGGAGGATATTTCCTGAGAGTATTTCTTTTTCTACGGTTTTGATTCTTGTTTCTATATCGAGCTGCTCGGATATTTGCGCATTGTATGACCGTATTACGCTTAGCTCCCAGGGCGCATAGCAGCGCATTTCATCAGGATACCATATGCACACGGATTTGTTGGTATCCGCAGCCGCCACAACCGACAAATCCCGAGAAACAGACAGATCTGCTATTCTGTTTATGTGAAACCTGCTTCTTTGATGCATATGAAAAGCTTGAATGCATTGCCGTCTTTCGGTATCCCACAGCGTTATAACACGATTTTGATCTGCAGCAAACAGCTTCTTTCCGTCAGAACTGAGCCACAAACATTTATTTCCTGAAAGAGCTTCTTCCCGGCTTAATGTTCCGTCAGCGGTGCTGATTGCATATTCTCTGCCATATATGAATTTTCCGTCAGGAGAAGCTGTTATATCTCCAAGACTATCCTCTGTGCTGAACGCTTTCAATCTTTCTCCTGTGAGTTCATCCCAAACAGCCACCCCGTTGGCAGTTGCCGATGCATAAAGCTTACCGTTTTCCGGGCTTACGCATATTGATTTAAACCAGCCCATTGTGCCTTTAACTCCAAGGGTATTGTAAATTTGGATGCACTCACCTGTTTCAATATTCCATTTGCGTATTGTTCTGTCTTCACTTGAGGTGTAAAGGAAATTTTCCGTCGGATGCAGGCAGCCAGCTATTATTGTGCTGCGGTGACCTTTTAAAATGCGTTTAATCTGCCCGCTTGCAGCTTCTGCAACCCATATATCTGTCTCATAGCCTATAGCAAAAACCAAATATTTCCCGTCCTGAGTCAGCAGCAAAAATTCAGGATATGGTTTCTTTAAATGTGAGAAAATATCTTTGTTTTTCTCATATAATTTTTCAAATGTGCGGGAATCGTGGCAGTAAAGTGCATCAAACAGAACATAAATGCGCTCTCCATCCGGGCTCACTGCAATGTGCCTATATTCGTTGGCATCTCCTCTGTTGACCGGGTCATCATAAACATCATACAACAGTTTTTCCTTTGCTTCTTCCTCTTCCCGAAGGAGCAGAGGTTTCAGTCTCTCTGCCGCTGCTTCATCCTTTCGGAATACATTTTCACATCTCCGATCCAGCTCTGCAGTTTCTATTTTGCCATTTCTCCACAGCTGCAGACTGTGATTATACACTGCAGCTGTGTGCTCCGGATTTTTTTCGATGGCCCGGAGCCAATACATCTCGGCCTGCCGCTGAAGCCCAAGGTCCAGATAGCTAAGAGCCCGGTTATTTAAGCTGTCTGCCGTGTCTGCTGCTGCCTTCGGCTCCGGGCGGGGATATTTTCTGTCGATAACATCACCATATATTTTTTTAAGCTCAGATTCTATTTCTCCAAAATCATGGGGTCTGTTCTCAGGCTCCGATTCCATGCACTTTTTCAGCAGCTCCTGCAGCGCCTCCGGCATTGGAACGCGGCAGTCAGCATAATACGATTCACAGCTCAGGCCTGCAACAACCCCGTTGTCCCACATCCGCTCTCCCATATACATCTCCATCACGGAGACGGCCCAGGAATAAATGTCGGTCCTTCGGGTGAGCGCCTTGCCGTCCATCTGCTCCATTGAGCAGTAGGCAGGGGTGTAGCCTCCGGAGGGAGTTATTATTGTTGCTCCGGAATCTGCAAGGGTATTTTCCCCTTCAAGAACAGTAAGCTGCGCCCTTGCTCCGGCAAGACCAAAGTCTGCAACCTTTGCATCCCATTCCTTTGATAAAAGCAGATTGTCCGGCTTAACATCCTGATGTATAAGCCCCTGCTCATGGGCATAGTGAAGGCCTCCGGCAAACTGAATTGCAATGTCTAGCAGCCTTTCCTGCTGTTCTTTTTCGCTGCCTGCATAAAGGCTCCCGTCCTGAATTCTGTTCTTCAGGCTGCCGTTTTCCATCCATTCGGAGAAAATGGTTGGTACGCCATCTATTTCACGCACATAGTAACAGGAGACTATGTTTGGGTGCAGACCCAGATTTATCCAGGATTCGCATTCGTGAATGAAGGCTTCCTTCTGTTTTTCGCTCTGGAAGAGCTTTGCCTGGGGGCGCTTCATGGCAAGGTCTGCATTCCAGTTAGTGTGGTGCACCCTCCAGACGCTTCCCATTCCCCCGTGAATAGGGTCTGAGTCTATGCGGTAGGTATTCAGGAGCAGACTTCCCCTAACAAGGGAATTCTCCGAAATTTCAGGAGAAGGCTTTATCTGATTTCCGGCAGAGCGGGGAACCGTGGGAGATTTTTCACCGATGGCTTCATCATAAACTGTTTCATCAGCCGCTGATTCAAAGACTGTTTCATCAGCGCCCCGCTCGGGAACAGTTTCATCGGCAGCATACACCGTCTCCTCAGAAGAAGGCTTTCCCATCCGTTTCCTTGCCTCCTCCTCAAGCTCCTTCATTATTTCATCAATCGATTTTGACATTGTAAGCTCCTTTTCCTGAATTCAAACCAATATGCTCCGACTGTTTCATTTTATTCCTTCGTTATAATGCAGTCTGCAAACTGGGGGGCATATCTGCGCTGAATGCGGTCTCGTACGATTTTAGCTGTGTGTGAAAATCGTAATTTCCGTACGAAGCATAAAAAGCGTACGGGGAATATTACATAAAAACAAAAAATATAAAAATTAATTTTATCGGTGCCGAAAGCAGGCCTCGTACGGAAAATACGAAAAATACGCTTTCTACGCACAGCTACTTTTCAAAAAATCGTACGGGATAATATCTTTACGTTCCTTCCTTGAATACAAACTGTGAAGCTCTAATCACCTCATAACCTCACTTCTTTTGTCATTCCGCAAGTTGAGCAGATGTATCTTTGAATCCACGCTCCGTCTGGCTCGGAGGGGTCAAAGCTGTGATTTCCTGAGCCCGTAATGCAATTGCCGCAATGAATGCAGGGAGCAGGCCCAAAGCAGCATTCAGGCCCTTCAACAAATTCTTCGACGAGCACGAATTCATGCGTATGCTCCGACTGTTTCATTTTGTAAAGCCTTCTTTCATTAAGATGCTTGCATTGTAACACTGTTTTGCACCGGCATTTTCAGATAAAGTTGCAGCTATTCCTTCAGAAGCTCTTCCATTTCCTCGCCGGTGAGCTTATTTTTCTTCATCAGCGCATCCACCAGACGGTCAATCCGGGGTTTGTTGTTTTTTATTATTTCAACGGTGTTTCGCATTTCCTCTCCGAGGATCTCGTTAACCCGCTTTTTCACTTCAGGGTCGTTCTGGGCTGCTCTCTGGTCCATGGCGGCAAGGCCGAAGCTTTCGTCCATGCCGTAGGAGCAGATCATGGCCATGGCAGTTCGGGTTGCCTGCTCCAGGTCTCCGGAGGCTCCGGTGGAAACCCCGTCCTTTTCTCCGTAGTAGGCTATCTCAGCGGCTCTTCCTCCGAGGCTTGTTCGGATGCGGTTGAGAAGCTCCTCCTTTGTGGACAGGGGTCCCATATCCTTTGCGGAATGCTCCATATATCCCCCGTGTCCGCCTCTTGCAACTATGGTGAGATATGAGGGGGTATTGCCTCCCAGATAGCAGAGGAAGGCATGGCCGCTTTCATGGCGGGCAACCCTCTCAAGATATTCATAGCCCCAGTCTTTTTTCTCCCCGTGCTTTGTGAGCTCAAAGGCCTCATCAAGGATTGCATCGTCAAGGGGCTTTCCCGCCTTCATAGCCATGCGATTGGCAAGCTCAACAACGCTCGTGAGGTTCGCAGGGCTCATTCCCATGGCTCTTTCCGCCGTTCTCTTCAGCATGGTTGGGGAGACGGTGTGATTTTTATTCTTTTTGAGGAGCAGCTGCAGGAGCTTTTCCCTGTCTTCGGCATTGGGAAGGTCAACAAGAATCTTTCTGTCGAACCGGCGGGCAAGAGCCGGGTCTATAACGCCCATGCCTCCCTGCCCCTCTTCAACATCGAAGTTTGTTGCGGCAAGAACAAACACAGGGCGCTTCGGGTCAACAGAGAAGCCGTCAATCTCGGTGAGGAGAGCATTAAGGGCCATCTCCTCTCCGTGGCTTGTGTTGCTCTCTCCCCGCTTCCGGCCCACGGAATCAATCTCGTCTATAAACAGGATGGCCGGAGCATAGCGGCGGGCCTTTTTAAACAGCTCCCTCACGGACTCGGGACCGCTGCCCTGATATTTGGTGACAAAGGAGCTGGCAACCGCCGGGATGAATGCAACATCTGACTCTCCGGCCATGGCTTTTGCAAGCATTGTTTTTCCCGTGCCCGGAGGGCCGTATAGAAGAACTCCCTTAGGCGGCTTGAGCCCCTGGGCGGTAAATTTTCTGGGATTTCGCAGATAGTCTATGAAGAATTTAAGCTCATCCTTTGCATCCGCTGCGCCGATGACATCCTCAAAACGAATATCCGGCTTTTCCACATCATCAAGAACGCTTCCCGCATCCTCCGCTGCTGTTGCCCGCTTGAGAGAAAAGTCTCTCAGTCTGACTGTCAGATCGCTGCCGTCAGAGGAAAGGGTGGGCGCTGTTTCAAAATACAGCACCTTCCTCTCAGAGGCCAGGCGGGCGGCAACGCTCTGCATATAGAGCTCACGGCAGATATTTTCCAGAATATCCTCAAAAACAGAAAAATCGTCATTGGGCATTGTAAGCTTACCCCTGGCTCCTGCTCTGACAAAGCTCATCTCCAGCTCCGAATCAATTGAAAATTCAGGCGTTTCAAGAAGATAAACCGGCAGCTCCGGAAGCCTCTCATGCAGGGAGCGGAAAAGGCGGTTGGCATCGTGCAGTGCTCTGGCTGCCATTGGGGCAAAGTCAAAGCCGGCTGCAGACTTAAGAATATCTTCTGCAGCTCCCTCATAAACCGTTGCCATAATATCTTTCACATCTTCATTCTTTTCCGCCACATCAAGAAGCACCATGCGGATATCCTTCTCGCCGGCAAGCTTCATTGCCTCATCTATATTGCAGGTGTCATAGATTACATATCCGGGAAGACTCCTGCGGCAGATTTCTGCAAAAAGCGGGTCTCCGTAGAGCAGAATCTCCGGAGTTTCGTTGCAGAAGAAGAGAGGGCGCACATCGGGAGAGAGCCTGTCTGTCTCCACTGTGAAATGGATACCCCTTATTCCGCCAAGAGCTGAGGCAAAATTCTCCCCGTCCCAAAGGCGGCAGAGCTTGAACATTTCGTTTTTAAAAAACAGCTCCGTCTGGGCCCGCAGCGTTCTTGCGTCAACGCTTCCGCCCTCCTGGAAGAGAAGTGCTGTGGGCAGCAGATCGTCATATTTAACCTTAATCCCATACTGCTTTTCAAAAAGAGCGCAGAAACGGGAAAACTCCCTGCTGCTGATTTTCTCAAGGTCATGGGCCTGAAGATGGTTGAAGAGAAGGGGCCAGCCGGTTGCCATTCGGCTGGTTATGGCCGCCGGGAAGAAGGGCTGCCCGTTCTGGGGATTTTTCTCTGTTTCAAGGGCATTGATGATGGTTTTTCTGGGAACCCCTGCGGCGTTCTGCTTCGCATCACCCTCATAGAGAGAGCGGCCGGCATTGCTTGTGAAGATGATGATTGTGTCTTTAAAGGAAATATCCTCGTCGAGAAATCTGTCGGTCAGTCTGCCGGCGTCCAAAATCTGCAAAAACAGATGAATGGTGTTAAGATGGGCCTTTTCAATTTCATCAAAGAGCAAAATGCTGTGAGGATTTTCCTTCACAAAGCCTGTAAGCGTGCCCTCCTTTGCCCCCTGATAGCTGCGTTCAAAGCCCACAAGCCCCATGTAGGACTGATGGTCTGAAAAGCTGGACATGTCAAAGCGTTTATAGGGAATTTCCAGAGCCTCGGCAGCCTGCTCTGCAAGGAAGGTCTTTCCAACGCCCGGAGGCCCTGCAAACACAAAGATCGCCCTGGGGCGTTTGCGCTTTTCGTCGCTTGCAGCAAGGACCTCTGCTGCAAACATCCCCTCCGTGAAGGCATGAACAACATGATCCTGCCCCTGCACCGTGGAAAGAAGCTTTGAGCGCATGTCCCGAACCCTGTTTGTCAGCAGGGGGAGAAAATCCAAGGTCATTTCATTTTCAGGCTTTTCCTCAGGCTTGCCCTTTGAATTAACCGGTTCCCCCTCAAGCTCTTCCGATGCTCTGAGAGGGACAATTCTTTTAATCAGCTCGGTGGGCTGTTCTATTATTGTTAGAAGCAGGCAATATGCAGAAATTGAGGACTCATGCTGCTTTGAAGCATATACTTCCGCTTTATCGAAGTAGCGATTTACATCGCTATTCACTCTGTCGGGATGATTTTTGAGCTCCCGGCGCAAAAGTCCCCTTACCCGGGAAGAGTCAATATTATTCCCGCTCAGAAGCTTTCGGACCGCCGCAATATCCTCGTCAGCCTCCCTAATAAGGGGCTCCGGCTCATTAAACATTTCCCTGGCGCTCAGTTCTGAAAGCTTGAGAATTCCGATGAAAAGATGCTCAACGCACAAGGTCCTCGAAGCTGAATGATTCATCTCCGCCTGTGCCCGCATCATCACAACCTGCATTGTCAGCGATTTTTCCATTTTTGTTCCTCCGGCTTGTTTAACTCTTATGTTATTTGATTACATCCTTGCAGTAGCTGTATACCTCGGGGGGCAGGGCCTTTATAAGGTCACGCCTGAATTCTGCGGCGGAGCTGTAGCCTATTACAGGATCCTCCTGCAGGGCTCTGTCAATCACTTCGGCAAGCTTTGGAGGGATTGCAGAATTTCTTTCCCGGATGGGCATGGCAGCTTCAGACATGATAATCATCATGGGGTTTTTCCCTCTGCGGAAATTTTTAACGAACTGACCTGTGAGCATATTATAATAGGAGGCGGCAGCTGCCCAAACATCAACCTCAGGCTTTGCATACTTGCAGTTTCTAACCTGCTGCTTCGGCATGAAAACAGGAGTTCCCATAACGTTTCCGCTGCGGGTATTTTTGCTCATTCCGGCTGTTTCAAAGGCCTTTGCCATGCCGAAATCCGCCACCATCGCAACGGGGTGATCGCTTTTGTCTGAGAGGAAAATGTTTCCCGGCTTGAAATCCCGGTGTACCGCTCCCTTTGCATGCACTTCCTTTGTGCCCCTGAAGCGCCCGGCCTTGATTTCAACCTCAAGGTCCATATTGTGGACATAATCAAGGCCGGAAAGAGTCTGAAGGGTTATGTAGGTTGCCAGATTAAGGGGCAGCTTGCCGCCGTATTTCTCCATGAGGGATTCGGCACTGCCTCCTTCGCAGAGATCCATGAGGATATACAATATGTCGTTAACACAACCGGTTTTATAGGTTTTAACAACATTTTTGTGGTTAAGCTGTTTAGATATGTCTTCCTCGCGGAGAAAGCGCTTTTTGCTCTCATCGTCTGCCGCAACCTCGGGAAGCATTGTTTTCAGGGCAAAATATTTGCCTGTTTTAGTCTCTCTGACCTTCCAGACCTCTCCCATTCCGCCTCTGCCGAGAAGAGAAATCTTTTCATAGCCCTCCAGGATTTAGGGTTCACCCTGTTTCACCACCGGAGTGGCAGCGTTCCCCTTCATGTTTGCAAGGATATTATCTAAGAGCTCCCTTGCCTGCTTCTCAACGCATTCCCTGCAAAGAGCTGCCTCGGGAGTTGAGGGCTTGAATTTCTTTCCGCAGGCTTTGCAGGTTTTTGTGCCGTCATTCAGCTCCGCTTTGAGGAGAGCCTCTGCAGCCTCACGCAGCTTGCGCTCCTTTTCCTCCTGTTCGCGCTGTTTTTTCTCCTCCTCAAGGCGTTTGCGCTCAGCTTCCTCTTCAATGCGCTTTCGCTCTGCGGCCAGCGCAGCCAGCTCCTTTTCCTTTTTCAGCCGCGCTGCTTCCTGTTCCCTTCGTTTAAGCTCTTCCTCTTTCTTTTTGCGTTCCTGCTCCTCGAGGCGACGCCTTTGTTCCTCTTCCCGTTTTTTCCTCTCAAGCTCCTCACGGCGAAGCTGCTCCCGGCGTTCCGCCTCTTTTTTCTTTCTCTCCTGCTCTTCTTTCTGCCGTCTGTTCTCCTCATAGCAGGCAAAGCAGATTTTTCTTCCGCTGCTGTTATAGTAAGGCCCGGCAGCACCCTCCGGCACCGTCTCATCTCCGGTGGCAGAGGCTTCAAGCTCCTTCCCGCATTGGGCGCAGGTTTCCCAACAGACAGTGTGCACCTTCAGCTTGCATCCCTTGCCGAGACCGAGAACATCCCCGTCTTTAAGCTCATACTCATCGTGCTCCATAGCCTGAGCCTCTTCCCAGGACTGGGAGCGCTCTCTCTGTCCGATTTTCTCCCCGTTGAGGAAGGTGCCGTTAAGGCTGCCGAAGTCCTGAAGCTTAACCTTAGGCGGCATAATGTCAAGCATACAATGATATCTTGAAACCGTTTTCTCAGGAACAATTATTGCGCAGTCCTCCTGCCTTCCTATGAACACCCTCTCCTGGGATGTGTATTCATATTTTTCGCCCGCTTTATCTCCGGAAACAATTTCTATTAAAACCTTACCCTTCATGGCAAAACTCCTTTTAACATGTTTTTATATCCGCAAAATTACGGCAGATATATTGTCTCTTCCGCCCTTTTCGTTCGCTTTTTCAATGAGACGGCTGCAGACCCTTTCCTCGCTTCTGCTTGAGCGCATTATTTTTATTATGTCCTTTTCCGGCACAAGGCTATAAAGTCCGTCAGTGCATATGAGCAGCCTGTCTCCCTTTTCAAAGTCTGCCCTTGTGATCTCCGGAAGGGCAGGAGCCATCATGCCCACAAAGGCATTTAGCACCGAGGCCTCCGGGCTTCCTGCCGCCTCTTCCTTTGTCATTTCTCCAAGCTTCACTAAAAGGCCTGCCATATTCATGTCTTCAGTGAGCTGAGTTAGATGCCGGCTCCGCTTCTTCAAAAGATATGCCCGGCTGTCCCCAAGGTTCACGCAGACCGCGCTCTTTCCCGCAAGATAAACTCCGCAGAGGGTTGCTCCGGTAACAAAGCTGCGGCTATTCATGGCTTCATAAAGCCTGTCGCTCATGAGGCAGACAGAAGCTGAGAGCAGCTCCTCCGCCTCTTTTTCAGACCCGGAAAACCCGCTGCCAACGAGCGCCGGCAGAGCTTTGAGCACATAGTCTGATGCAAAGCTCCCTCTCGGCAGGCCTCCCATGCCGTCGCTCACGGCGAAGAGACCGGCTTCCGGGCAGAGAATAATTCTGTCTTGATTTTCGGAGCGCTTTTTTCCTATGTCAGTAAGGCCGGCATATCTCACAATGCCCTCAAAACCGGAGGGTGCGCTTCTTCTAACCAATTAGCTGTCCTCCCCGTTGGCGGCGTAAACCAGGGCAGCGAGCAGCATAAGCGCGGAGTAAATTGAAAGCAGAACAATAACCCAGACCCTTATTGGGCTCCAGCCGAAAATCAGATGCAGGCAAAGCACCAGCTCAGCCGGCAGCATCAGAATGTGGGCTGAGATGAAAAATTTTGCGCCCTTTCCGCTTTTCCATATGCTTTTAGAGTTGTGCAGGTGGATGCAGGTGTAGAGCGTTTGAAACTGTATCCAAACCCACAGGAAGCCTATAAGCTCTGCCCAGTGAATTTCTTTTGCGGAAACATTGGAAAAATCGCCTCTGACCATCCAGATAAGAGCAAAATAAATAACGGGCCATACCAATTCCTTTGTGAGGGTTTTAAAGAAAATTTTTGCAGGGGTACCCTCCTCATTATTGAGGAATATTTTTGTTTTGAGAGCATTTCCCTCGCTCTTAAGCATGTCATAGAGTGCATATCCCACAGCAATCACGATTATGGCTGCCAATGTCATTACTATCTTGAGCCACAGTGGATATCCGGCTGCTGCAAACCATGCTTCCTGAACCGAAGACCCAAGAAGATAGATAAGCAGGAAATCTGTCATCAGGTTCATAAAGAGACCGAACGCATTGCTTTTAAGCCCTAACAAAAGGGTTACGCCTCTCAGAAGGTAAAATACCCAAAGCGACATATATATGCCGAAGGCAAAATTGCAAAATGAACTCGTTGTGTTTGTTGCAAAGCCGGTTAAAAGCTCAAGAACTGCAAGGGCTGCAAAAGGAACAAAAATTCCGAAAAGGAAATACTGTATGGCTGCAGCAACGGTACCGCCTCTGTAGGTGAACAGACCCATTTTCGTGCGCCGTTTACGCTTGTTATTCGCTTTCACTTTACCGGAGTTCTGATGCAGCGTTTCGTTTTGATTATCTAACGCTGCAGCCAGCAGCGCCAAAGCCAGCAGTGCCTTGGCAGTTGAGGTTCCCTGGACTGCTTCGTCATCGCTCTTGTCATTTGAATCTGACTCAGCCGCCTTATTTATTACGGGCTTTTCTACGGGCTTTTCCGCAGGGTATTTGCCGTCTTCTTTAACAAAGCCGGTATGTCTGATTTTCATAAGCCTTTCAATAACCGGTGTAGGGGCTTCAAGCACGGTTTTTGCAAGGGTGACGGCATCGAGGTCATTGCTGCCGGCTGCCACTGAGGCTTTTGCCAAGATGTCTGAGCCGTCACGGAAACGGGAATTGTCGTTTAAGGCATCCTCATTCAGCTGGAAGCGGGCGCTTGCTATGCTCGCCACTTTTGAGTTCATATAGCTGCGCAGCTTTTCCGCCTCTGCTCTGTATTCGGTTTTGTTGAACGGCTCCTCTTTGTAGCATGCTGCCAGGAGAAGCCCGTAGAAAATGTGCTCAACGCAGAGCTTGTCCTTGCCGCTCTCAAGCCTCAGCATTGTAGCGCGCACCATAATTTCATTTGATAACGCTGTTAATTCCATTTTGGTTTCCTTTCTCCGCTTCTGCGGTTTGTTTTACTGAGCCTATTATATTTTGTCTATTTTCTTTTGTTTTCCGGTAAAGTTGCAGCTGTACCCTCGCCAACACCTGCTCCTCTGCGGCAAATAAAAGCGCGCTCCTTTCCCTCTGATTGGAAAAAGAGCGCTCCGATTCACATATTAAGCCGCAGCCCTGAAAGCCCTGCCGGCCGGCAGAAGCCCTTTGAGCAAATGCTTATAAGAGCAGTAAGTAAGTAAGTAAGTAAGTAAGTAAGTAACATTGCAGCAGCCTTCCGTTGTCTTGTCAAGCTTTTTGAAATGAAAAATAATTTTATTCATGTTATCACAATTCGTCATTTATTTCAAGGTAAAAACCGGCTGCAACTTTAGTCTGAAATTATCTTTGACACATGTGATATACTTGCGACAAAGAAAAATATTACGGAGGATTTTGAAATGATTTACATTACCGGAGACACACACGCAAGATTCAAGCTCTTCATGCCCCAGAATTTTCAGGCTGATAAGCTAACGAAAAATGATTATGTTATAATCTGCGGAGATTTCGGAGGCATCTGGAGCGGTAGCGAATATGAAAACATGAACCTTGATTATCTGGAGTCTCTTCCTTTCACCCTCCTTTTTATAACAGGTAATCACGACAATTATGATCTGTTGGAAAGCTATCCCGTTTCAGAATGGAACGGAGGCAAGGTTCAGTTCATAAGGCCCCATGTTATTCACCTTATGCGGGGGCAGGTTTTCACCCTTGAAGGAAAGACCTTCTTCACCATGGGCGGCGCCGAATGCCACGACATTTGGAACGGAGTAATGGACCCCGATGACCCTGAGTTCACTGCAAAATGTTCATATATGGATTCCCGAAACATGTTCTACAGAGTCAAGGGCGAAAGCTGGTGGTCTCAGGAAATCCCTTCGGAGACGGAATATGAAGAAGGTCTCAAAAACCTCCGTGAGCACGGAATGAAGGTTGATTATGTGCTCTCCCATTGCGCCCCTGAGAAGGTGCAAAGCCGGATAGTTCCTTTCTTGGGGCAGGGAACATATCCCTCAAATTCATTAACGGCCTATCTTCAGGAGGTTTCAGAGCAGGTTTCCTTCAAACGGTGGTACTTCGGCCACTATCACAAAAATGTTAATCTCGGCAAATATTTTTTGATATATGACAGGATTTTGCCCCTTTGATTTTCTCCCTTATGTGTTATAATCGGACCATAAATATTTAACCGAGGTTTTTATATGGACGAGAAAAAGCTTGAAGAAATTAAGACCGGCAGCGAATGCATGTTTTCAGGGAGGCTTCTGCATGTTTTCAGAGATTCTGTAACTCTGCCTGACGGAAGCTCCTCTGCAAGGGAATATATACGGCACAACGGAGCTGTTGGAATTGTTGCCGTTGATGATAACAATAATGTTATTGTTGAGCGGCAATTCCGCTACCCCTTCGGAAAGGTCATAACAGAAATTCCCGCAGGAAAGCTGGATTCTGCAGAGGAGGATCATCTTGCTGCTGCAAAAAGAGAGCTGCGGGAGGAAACCGGGTTCACGGCCGATAATTGGTATTTCCTCGGAAGCTACTATCCGGCAGCTGCCTATTCCAGCGAAACAGTTTGGCTTTACCTTGCAAAAGGACTGCACGCAGGAGCTCAGCAGCTTGATGCCGGAGAGTTTCTGAATTACTCCTTTGTTCCTCTTGATGAGCTTGTGAAGGATGTTCTTGAAGACAAAATTCCGGACGGTAAATCACAGGCAGGTATTTTGCGGGCTGCTGCCGTTCTTTGAGCTGTTGCAGCGCTTATGTTTCACGTGAAACATTTTCCCTTTGTTTCATGTGAAACATTTTATTGTTGAAATATATCTGTTTTATTGCTATAATTCTTTGACAAAACAAAGAAAAGGACTGATTTAATGGCGAAAATAATTGCCGTTGCCAACCAGAAAGGCGGCGTCGGCAAAACAACAACGGCTGTAAATCTATCTGCAGCGCTGGGGCTTTTGGGAAAGAAGGTTCTGATTGCAGACTGCGACCCTCAGGGCAATGCAACCTCCGGCTACGGGGTCAAAAAAACAGAGAGCAACGGAAGCTATGAGATGCTCATACTCGGAAAGGCGGCTCACAGCTGCATTCAAAGCACTCCCTACGGAGATGTTATTCCAGCAGGAAAAAATCTTGCAGCAGCCTCCGTTGAGCTGACAGAAATGAAAAATCGGGAAAGCGTGCTCAGAAACTCTCTGAGAACGCTGTATTCTGACTATGACTTCATATTTATTGACTGTCCTCCCTCTTTGGAGCTGCTTACTGTGAATGCTCTTGTTGCGGCAGACAGCGTGCTCATTCCCATGCAGTGCGAATATTATGCGCTGGAAGGAATTGCAGACCTTATGACCAGCATAAAGATGACTAAAAAAAGGCTGAATCCCCATCTCAAAATTGAGGGTATTTTGCTCACAATGTATGACTCCAGAGCGAATCTCACAACTCAGGTTGCAAATGAATTAAAAAGCTATCTGGCTGATCTGGTTTATGAAAACCATATTCCGCGGAGTGTGCGCCTTTCGGAGGCACCGAGTCACGGAATACCCGGAGTAATATACGACAAGAATAACAGAGGAAGCCGGGCATACATGGCATTTGCCGAGGAATTTCTCAGAAGAAACGGAGGCTGATATATGGCAGGAAAGAAAAATGCTCTTGGCACCGGGCTGGGAGTTCTGTTCGGAGAAGACAGCTTCTCCCCTGATGAAATAATAACTCTGCCTCTTTCAAGGCTTGAGCCAAGAAAAGAACAGCCGAGGGAGTATTTTGACGAGGAAGCTTTAGCAGCTCTTTCAGAATCTATAAAGAGGCACGGCCTGCTGCAGCCGATAAGCGTAAGGAGCTTCGGAAGCGGCTACCAGATAATAGCCGGAGAGCGGAGATGGCGCGCAGCAAAAATGGCAGGGCTTGAAGAAGTCCCCGTTAGAATAATAGAGGCTGATGACAGAGCCGTTGCAGAGCTTGCTCTCGTTGAAAATCTGCAGAGGGAAGACCTTAACCCCGTTGAAGAGGCTAAGGGCTACAAATCCCTCATGGAGGAATATGAACTGACTCAGGAAGAGGTTGCGGAAAGCGTGGGTAAATCACGCCCCGCAGTTGCAAATGCTCTTCGCCTTCTGAATTTGGGAGAAGAGATTCTTAAAATGGTTGAAACAGGAAGCTTGTCTGCCGGACATGCCAGAGCTCTCATACCAATAACAGACGAGGAGCTCCGTAAAAAGACCGCAAGAGACATAATTGAGAAAAATCTTTCCGTAAGAAAAACTGAGGCTCTTGTTGCAAAGCTGCTTTCTCCTGAAAAAGACCCTGAAAAACCGGAAAAAGAAATAGATTACGGCAAAGAAATATCCCGGGAGCTCTCGGAAATGTTGGGGCGCAGGGTTCAGCTTCGCGCATCCGGGAAAAACGGAAAAATAGAGCTTGAATACTATGGCAGCGAAGACAGAGAAAATTTAATATCACAATTAAAAAAAATGAGGTAACAAAGAATGTTAGACATCAGATTTTTAAGAGAAAACCCGGAAATAGTTAAGGAAAATATAAAAAAGAAATTTCAGGATGCAAAGCTTCCTCTTGTTGACGAGGTGATTGATCTTGACGAACAAAACCGGGCAGCAATAACCGAGGCAAGCGACCTGAGAGCGGCAAGAAACTCTCTTTCAAAGCAGATAGGCATGCTTATGGGCCAGGCAAAAAAGGATCCTTCAAAGCTTGCAGAGGCAGAGGCAGTGAAAGCAAAGGTTCAGGCAAATGCCGAAAGGCTTCAGGAGCTTGAAAAAATCGAGGCAGAGCTTTCGGTTAAAATCCGTGAGATAATGCTGAAAATTCCCAATATAATAGACTCCTCCGTTCCCATAGGCCCTGACGACAGCGCAAACGTTGAGGTTGAGCGCTTCGGAGAGCCTTTAGTGCCCGAATTTGAAATTCCATATCACACAGAAATAATGGAAAAGCTCAACGGTGTTGAGATGGATGCTGCAGGAAGAGTTGCAGGAAACGGCTTTTACTATCTCAAGGGTGACATTGCCCGTCTCCATTCTGCGGTTCTGGCATATGCAAGAGATTTCATGATAGACAAGGGCTTCACCTATTTTATTCCCCCCTTCATGATTCACGGAAATGTTGTTGAAGGCGTGATGAGCCAGACTGACATGGATGCAATGATGTATAAAATTGAAGGAGAAGATCTCTATCTTATAGGCACCTCTGAGCATTCAATGATTGGCAAATTTATAGACCAGATAATTCCGGAGGAAAGTCTTCCCCAAACGCTCACAAGCTATTCCCCCTGCTTCAGAAAAGAAAAGGGAGCTCACGGCATTGAGGAAAGAGGCGTATACCGCATACACCAGTTTGAAAAACAGGAAATGATAGTTGTGTGCAGACCTGAGGACTCCTTTGACTGGTATGAAAAAATGTGGCGTTATTCCGTTGAGCTGTTCAGATCTCTTGAAATTCCGGTGAGACAGCTTGAATGCTGCTCAGGAGACCTTGCTGATCTCAAGGTTAAGAGCTGCGACATTGAAGCCTGGTCTCCGAGACAGCAGAAATATTTTGAAGTGTGCTCCTGCTCAAATCTTGGAGATGCTCAGGCAAGAAGATTAAAAATGAGAGTAAAGGGCGCAGACGGAAAAATGTATCTCCCCCACACCCTGAATAACACCGTTGTTGCACCTCCCCGCATGCTCATAGCTCTTCTTGAAAACCATCTTCAGGCAGACGGCAGCGTTACGGTTCCGGAGGTTCTTCAGCCTTACATGGGCGGCAAAAAAATTCTCACACCAAGTAAATAAAAATTTAAATGAGGCGCATATGTGCCTCATTTTTTTGCTGATTTTATCTACATTATTATAATTAATTATTGTGTTTTTTACTCTATAATGATATAATTTTAAAATATGGGGAAGTTTGTGCATAGGAGGCAAATATGAATTCTCTTAATGAAGTGTGGCAGGAGGTTTTAAAGCTTCTTTCCAGGGATCTGACGGTTACTGCAATCTCAACCTGGTTTGATGACTGCAGCCCGGTTGATCTCGGTGATTGCCGTTTAGTTTTGAGCACAGGCAGCAGCTTTAAGAGAGACATTATTATGTCAAGATTCAGCGGAGTTATTAAATCTGCTCTTTATGAGCTTTTCTCCTGCGACTTTGATGTTATAGTTCTTTCCGGCTCTGAAGAGATTGAGGAATATAAAACAGAAAAATACCGGGAACTGTACAGTGACCTTCCTGAAATGGCCAGCTACACCTTTGAAAACTTCATTGTTGGAAGCTCAAATCGTTTTGCATATGCAGCAGCAAAGGCCGTTGCGGCTCACCCGGAAGACAATAACTATAACCCTCTCTTCATATACGGTAATTCAGGCCTCGGCAAAACACATTTGCTCTTTGCCATAGGCAGAGAATTAAGAGAAAATAATCCGGGGAAAAAAATTACATACATAAAGGGCGATGATTTCACAAATCGCCTTGTGAAGGCCCTTCAGGAACACAGAATGGAAGACTTCAGAAATGAATTCAGAAATTCAGATATCTTTCTGATGGACGATGTTCAGTTCATAGCCGGCAAACAGTCAACCCAGGAGGAATTTTTCCACACCTTCAATAAAATATATGAAGACAGCCACCAGATTGTTATAACCTCAGACAGGCCGCCTAAAGAAATGAGCACTCTTGAAGACAGGCTGAAAACCCGTTTTGAGGGAGGAGTCATGGCAGATGTTCAGCCTCCTGATTTTGAAACAAGAATGGTTATAATAAAAAATAAAGCTGCCGGACTGGGGCTTGTTCTTTCTGACGAAGCGGTTGAATATATAGCATCCAAAATAACCGCAAACATACGCCAGCTTGAAGGAGTCATAAAAAAGCTGACAGCTTACAGGGAAATTCTGGATGAGGTTATAACAACCGAAAGCGTTAAGCGCGCAATTGAAGACGTTATAAAATCCGGAACCGACATACCTACTCCCGAAAGAATAATTAAGGAAACTGCGAGATACTACAATCTCAGCTCCGAGGATTTAAAAGGTCAGAACAGAGCGCGAAATGTGACAGAGGCAAGGCAGGTTGCAATGTATCTCATGAGATCTCTCACAAATCTTTCTTTGAAGGACATAGGTGAGGAATTTGAAAACAGAAATCATGCAACTGTATTGTCTTCAATAAGAAAAATTGAGGACTGCATTAAAGACAGCTCAGCAATGTCTTCCAAAATCCGCGACATATCCTCAAATATAAATTCTTAACCCACAGTTAAATGTTGAAAAGTTAAAATTGAGCTGTTTAAAACTTATTACAAGATTTTTAGCATTTTAATTATCAGCTTCATTAAATTTTTTTCAACAGTAAAAAACGGCTTTATAAAGCCAAAAAACAGAACTTTCAACAATTTCAGGCTCTTATAATAATAAAACTAAAAAATATATTTATTTATATATAACGGAGAAAATCTTAAATGAAATTTATATGCGACAAATATGTTCTCATGAATGCAATAAACACAAGCATTAAAGCTGTTCCGTCAAAGAGCACCATAAGCTCAATGGAGGGTCTTCTTATCAAGGCAGACAGAAATGTTACAATAACCGGATATGACCTTAAAAAAGCAATTTACACCGAAGTTGAAGCAGATGTTACAGAAGCAGGGACTGCAATAATAAATGCAAGGCTTCTTTCTGAAATGGTAAGAAGAATGCCTGAGGGAAATATAACCGTTTTCTGTGATCAGGATCACAACACAAAAATAAAGTGCGGCAGGTCGGAATATAACTTTAAAAGCCTTGATCTGAATGAATATCCGGAGCTTCCTAAATTTGACGGACTGAACAACATATCAATACCTGAAAAGGTTTTGAAGAACATGATAAACAAAACCATATTTGCTGTTGCAAAGGACGAAATAAGGCCAATATATACAGGAACACTTTTTGAAATCAGAGGAAATGAGCTTACTCTTGTTTCGGTAGACGGTTTCCGCCTTGCGAAGAAAACAGAAATTATAGAAAATTCAAAGCTTGAAGATTGCAGCTTTGTTGTTCCGGGCTTTGCCCTTTCAGACATTGAAAAAATCTGCGAGGATGAAGACGGACTGACAGAGATAACAATAGGAGAAAAGCATATATCCTTTAAAATAAGAAACACAGTTGTTATATCCAGAAGACTGGACGGAGACTTTTTAAATTACAGAAATGCAATTCCTTCAAGCTTTAAAAGCGAGATTGAGGTTGAAAAACAGGAAATGATTTCCGTAATAGACAGAGTTTCTCTCATGCTCAGCGAAAAAAACAGAAATCCCGTTAAAATGACATTCGGAGAGGGTGTGATCAGCTGCCTCTGTGTTACTCCTGGAGGAAAAGCTGAGGACGAGTGCATCTGCATTGGAAACGGTGAAAATCTCATGATAGGCTTTAACGACAGATATGTGGCTGATGCCCTTAAGGCTGCAGAGGGAGAGAGAATTAAAATCTGCATAAACACAGCATCTTCCCCCTGTGTTATAAAGCCTGCAGATTCTCAGGCAGATTACATCTACATGATTCTCCCTGTTAGGGTTCACTGATATGGAAAAGATAAATATTACAACCGAATATATTAAGCTGGACTCTCTTTTAAAATTTGCAGCACTCACCGGAACAGGTGGAGAATCAAAATATGTTATATCTGAAGGAATGGTAAGGGTTAACGGAGAGGTCTGCACACAGAGAGGAAAAAAAATCAGACCCGGAGATAAGGTTGAATTCAACGGGCAAATAATTGAAGTTTCATATGAATGTTAAAAAAATTGCGCTGACAGGCTTCAGAAACTATGAATTTGAATGCTTTGAATTTGATGACGGCATCAATGTTGTTTCGGGAAAAAATGCTCAGGGTAAAACAAATCTTCTTGAAGCCATATATCTGACATCTGCAGGAAAAAGCTACAGAACCAGGTTTGACAGGGAAATGATAAATTTTGAATATTCTTCAGCATCTGTGCTTTCGGAAATCAAAGCTCACGAAAGAAATCAAAATATATCAATTGAACTGAAAAACGGAGCGCCTAAAAAAATACTTGTTAACGGGGTTAAAAAATCAGCCTCGGAGCTTACGGGAACTTTAAACACTGTTCTTTTCAATCCTGATGATCTGGGAATAGTAAAAAACGGAGCCGCTGTACGCAGAAGATTTTTGGACAATGCGATTTCTCAAATAAAACCCCAATATGCAGACATTCTTTCAGACTTCAATAAGCTTTACGAAAATAAAACAAGAATATTAAAGGACTGGCATGAAAAACCGGCTCTTCTTAATACCCTTGATGATTTCACAGACGGGCTCTGCAGATGCAGCGCAAAGCTTATAAGATACAGAGCGGCCTATATTAAAAGGCTTGCAAAAACAGCAGAAACCATACATTCAGACTTTGCATCAGGAGAAATTCTTAAAACGGAATATAAAACCGTTTCAACAGTTAAAGATCCGCTTGCTTCGGAAAAGGATATATATTACGAAATTCTTTCCCACTATGAAACCCACAGGCAGGCTGAGCTTGAAGCAGCCCAGTGTCTCACAGGCGCCCATAAGGACGACTTTGAAATTTCCATAAATTCAAATCCGGCAAGGACCTTTGCCTCGCAGGGGCAAACGAGGACTGCAGCTCTTTCCCTGAAGCTTGCAGAACGGGAAATACTCCTTGAAGAGACCGGAGAATACCCTGTTCTTCTTCTTGACGATGTGCTTTCAGAGCTTGATGCCCTGCGGCAGGAATTCGTTCTTAACAGAATAGGAGGCGGACAGACTCTTATTACCTGCTGCGAGGATGACGATATTTCAAGAAAAACCGGCGGAAGGACAATTTTTATTGAGAACGGAAGAATACTCTGATGTATATTGCATTGGGCTCCGGAAAATTTGAAAATACAGATGACATTGTGGGAATTTTCGATCTTGACATAACGTCACAGTCTCATATAACAAGAAAATTTTTAAACAATGCCGAAAAGCAGGGAAAAATTAAAAATGCAGTTGAAGATATTCCAAAATCCTTCGTGATAACGGAGAAGGGAAATGTATGGCTCTCCCAGCCTTCAACGGCCACACTGATTAAACGAATTGAGGAAACAAACAATGGCAGAAAACGAATTTAATGAAAAAGTAACCCAGGAATATAATGCTTCTGAAATACAGGTTCTTGAAGGCCTTGAAGCTGTCAGAAAAAGGCCGGGAATGTATATAGGGTCAACATCTCTTTCAGGACTTCATCACCTCGTATATGAAATAGTTGACAATTCAATTGACGAAGCCCTTGCCGGCTACTGCAATCACATTGAAGTGATAATAGAGCCGGGAGATGTTATCTGCGTCAGAGATAACGGCAGAGGAATTCCGGTTGACATTCAGGAGCAGACAGGAAAATCTGCTCTTGAGGTTGTTTTCACGGTTTTGCATGCCGGAGGAAAATTCGGAAACGGAGGATATAAAGTTTCCGGAGGTCTGCACGGAGTGGGAGCATCGGTTGTTAATGCACTTTCAGAGTGGCTTGAGGTTCATGTTCACAGAGACGGGAAGGTTTACGAAATGAAGTTTTCCCGGGGAGATATAACCGAAAACATTAAGGTTATAGGGCAGACCCACCACACTGGGACAACGGTCCGTTTTAAGCCCGACCCGGAAATGTTTGACGAAACTGTCTACAGCTATGAAACTCTGCACACAAGAATGCGGCAGCAGGCTTTTTTAAACGCAGGCTTGAAAATCACAATTGAAGACAGGCGTGAAGGTCTTGAGGCAAAGGAGGAACTGCTCTATAACGGAGGAATACGGGAATACGTTTCCTACATAAACAGCGGAATAGGCAAAAACCTGATTCACGACGAAGTTATATATATGAGCGGAGCCAAGGACGATGCATATGCCGAAATTGCCCTCCAATACAGCGACAGCTATTATGAAAATATAATATCCTTTGCCAACGACGTGCATACGCCTGAAGGAGGAATGCACGAATCCGGCTTCAAGGCAGCCCTCACAAGGGTAATAAACGATTACGGGAAGAAAAATAACATAATAAAAACCGACGCAGACAAGCTCAGCGGAGACGATGTGCGCGAAGGTATTGCGGCGGTTATTTCTGTTAAGCTTCCTGAGGCACAGTTTGAGGGGCAGACGAAGCAGAAGCTCGGTAATGCATATATAAGAGCTCTTGTTGACTCAATAGTTTCAGAGCAGCTCTCGGAGTATTTTGAAGAGCATCCCTCTGCAGCCAAAGTCATCCTTGAAAAAGCAATGCTTGCAAACAGAGCCAGAGAGGCTGCAAGAAAAGCAAAGGAAACCGTGAGAAGAAAGACGGGGCTTGAATCAGGCCAGATGCCAGACAAGCTGCAGGACTGCAATGAAAGAGATCCCTCGCTGTGCGAAATATATATCGTTGAGGGAGATTCGGCTGCAGGCTCAGCCATTCAAGGGAGAGACAGCCGATTCCAGGCAATCCTTGCAATGTGGGGAAAAATGCTGAATGTGGAAAAATCCAGAGCCGATAAAATTTACGGCAATGACAAGCTGTTTCCTCTGATTTGTGCTCTCGGAACCGGCATAGGAGATGAGTTCAACATGGAAAAGCTCCGTTATCATAAAATAATAATCATGGCCGATGCTGATGTTGACGGTTCCCACATAAGAACCCTCTTGCTCACCTTCTTCTTCAGATATATGAAGCCTCTTATAGAAAGCGGATATGTTTACTCTGCCGTGCCCCCTCTTTATAAGCTCACAAGGGGAAAGCAGACCAGGGTTGCTTATTCCGACGATGAGAGAGACAGAATCTCCGCCGAAATGAGAGAGGGAAATCCCAATGTTAAAATTGATATTTCCAGATATAAAGGTCTCGGTGAAATGGACCCCCATGAGCTCTGGGAAACCACAATGGACCCCGAGCAGAGGTCACTGAGAAGAATTACCCTCGGAGACGCAATCAGAGCAGACAAAACCTTCAACATACTCATGGGCGAAGAGGTTGAGCCCAGAAGAGCCTGGATTGAAGAAAACGCAAAATATGTTGTCAATCTTGACATTTAAGGAGGAGAAGCAATGGCACACAAAAGAGATTACCGGCCGGAAGATATTGCTTTCCCAAATCAGGTTATAACAGAATCAGAGCTCGTCGGCGAAATGGAGACGAGCTATATAGATTATGCAATGTCGGTTATAGTGGGTCGCGCGCTCCCCGATGTAAGAGACGGGCTGAAGCCGGTCCATCGCCGCATACTTTACACAATGTATGAAAGCGGGCTCACATCAGACAAGCCCTTTAAAAAATCAGCAACCTGTGTTGGCGACGTGCTGGGCCATTATCATCCCCACGGGGACGCCTCGGTTTATGATGCAATGGTCCGCCTCGCTCAGGACTTCTCAATGAGATATACCCTTGTTGACGGGCACGGAAACTTCGGCTCTGTGGACGGAGACCCTCCCGCTGCCTATCGTTACACAGAGGCGAGACTTTCAAAAATCTCAAACGAAATGCTGCGTGACATAGACAAGGAAACTGTGGACTGGGACCCGAACTTCGATGAATCCACGAAGGAGCCAAGAGTCCTGCCTTCCCGCTTTCCGAATTTGCTTGTGAACGGTTCGTCAGGCATAGCAGTGGGCATGGCAACAAACATCCCTCCTCACAACATGAAAGAAGTAATCAATGCCTGCATCTGTGTTCTTGAAAATCCAAAAGCGGAGCTTATGGAGCTTATGGAGCACATCAAGGGCCCTGATTTCCCAACAAAGGGCGTGATTATGGGAAGAAGCGGAATACGCCAGGCCTATGCAACAGGCAGGGGAAAAATAATTGTTCGGGCAAAGGCCGATTTTGAGGAATATGGAAGAGACAAGAGAACAAGAATAATAGTAACCGAGCTTCCATATCAGGTCAATAAACGCCAGCTCATAAAAAATATTGCAGAGCAGGTGCGGGACAAACGCCTTGAAGGAATTTCAGACCTGCGCGACGAAACCGACCGCAACGGAATGCGCATTGTTATTGAGCTTAAAAAGGATGCGAATCCCCAGGTTGTGCTCAACAGACTGTATGCTCAGACAGCCCTTCAGTCCGGTTTTTCAATCATCATGCTGGCCCTTGTGAACAATCAGACCCAGCCGAGAATTCTTTCCCTCAGACATATCCTGGATGAGTATCTTGCATTCCAGGAGGAGCTTATTGTTCGCCGCACGAAATATGAGCTTAAAAAGGCTGAGGAGAGAGCTCATCTCCTGGAGGGGCTTATTATTGCCCAGGATAATATTGATGAGGTTATAAGAATAATCCGTTCATCCTATGACGATGCCCGGCAGAATCTCATGTCAAGGTTTGGCCTTGATGAGGTGCAGGCCCAGGCCATTTGCGACATGAGACTTATAGCCCTCCAGGGACTGAACAGAGAAAAGCTCGAAAACGAATATAAAGAGCTGCAGAAAAAAATTGAATATTACAAAGAGCTGCTGAACAGCGAGGAAAAAATCAAGGCAGTTCTCAAGGATGAGCTTACGGCTATCAGAGATAAATACGGTGACGAAAGAAAAACTGAAATTGTTGATGTTGTTGAAGACATTGACGATGAAGATCTTATCCAGGAGGAACAGTGTGTATTTACGCTGACCCACGGCGGATATATTAAGCGGTTGAATGTTGGAGAATATAAAGCCCAGGGCCGTGGAGGAAAAGGAGTTAAGGCAATGTCAACCAAGGAGGAGGATTATGTTCAGAGTGTGTTCACAGCCTCTACCCACGACAACATTCTTTTCTTCACAAACAAGGGAAAGGCCTATGTTAAAAAGGGCTACACAATTCCCTCGGCCTCCAGAGCTGCAAAGGGAACTAACATTGTGAATATAATCCCTGTTGAAGGAGAAGGAGAGCCCGAAAAGGTCAGCGCAATGATAAGGGGCAGGGGCTTTGAAGAAAATGCCTATCTGGTTTTTGTTACCAAAAACGGAACCGTTAAACGCATGGAGCAGGCTGCTCTTAAAAACATAAGAAGCTCCGGCATAAGGGCAATAACTCTTGATGAAGACGATGAGCTTGTTGCCGTTCTGCAGACCGGCGGAAATGAAACGATTATCATTGCCACAAGAGAAGGGCAGGCAATAGCCTTTAATGAAATGGATGCCAGAGCAATGGGAAGAACAGCAGCAGGCGTCAGAGGCATAAAGCTGAGAAGCGGCGACTGGGTTGTCGGAGCAGGGTCTTCAAGCCAGGGAGCATCGGTGCTTACGGTTACAGAAAAGGGCTACGGTAAACGCAGCGATCTGGAGCTGTACTCCGTTCATAACCGCGGTGGTCTCGGAATAAAGAACTACAAAGCAACAGATAAAACAGGAAAAATTGCTGCAATTGAAATGGTTGACGACGGAGACGACCTTCTCATAATAACTGACGACGGCACGATAATACGGGTTTCTGTTTCAGATATAGCAGAAAAGGGCAGAGCAACCCAGGGAGTAATTCTTATGCGCCCGGCAGCAGGTTCAAAGATTATATGCGTTGAAAAAACAGACCCCGTTGAAAAGGAAGAACCTGAGAAAGAGGAAAACGAAACTGCAGACTAAAAAAAGAGTTACAATATATACCGACGGTGCCTGCAGCGGCAATCCGGGCCCGGGGGGCTGGGCAGCAATTCTCTGCTATAAGGGCAGTGAAAAGGAAATTTGCGGAGGAGAGGCTGAAACAACCAACAACCGCATGGAGCTGACAGGAGTTATCGAGGCTCTTTCCTGCCTTAAAGAGCCATGTGCAGTTGAGCTATACAGCGACTCAAAATATGTAATTGACGGCTTGAGTCTCGGCTGGGCCAAAGGCTGGGAGAAAAACGGCTGGATAAAGGCAGATAAAAAGCCCGCTCTTAACCCCGACCTATGGGAAAAGCTGCTGGAGCTGACAGCGGTTCATGAGATGGAATATCACTGGGTGAAGGGCCATGCTGACAACAGCAAAAATAATCGCTGTGATGAGCTTGCCGTTAAGATGCGTGATAAATTTCAGAAGGGAGAGGAAACCTGAATGCTGAAACTGAAAAAAGGCTCGGTAAGAGATCTTACCAAATACTACACGCTTTTTGAAATTGATTTTGACGAGCGTGAGCTTATCGGCAGACTTGCTCTGCAGAAGGCCCTAATAAACGGAAACGCAGAGTTTTACATTGCCTATGATACCGACAGCAGAATAGACCTTGCCTATGCCCTTGTGTTCGGAAAAAATGTTTACGGCTATGCGCTCATTAAATACTTCGGGGTTTTCCCCTGGTATAGGGGCAGAGGGATTGGAAAGGATGCAATGCGCCTTCTCATAGCTCAGCTGGCTGACAAAAACGGGATAATTGCCGAAATTCCGGTGTTTGAGGAAAATGATGAGGCACAGATTAAAAAGCTTACGAATTTCTTTTCACGCTTCGGCTTTGAGCCCTGCCCCTGCGACTACAGAATAGGAGGCGCTGAAACAAAGGTGCTCTGCAAGCCGATTAAAAGCAGTAATGCTGCCGGAATTATGCACAGAATAATTCCTGATTTTTATTCAAGAATAACACCTTCAAAGCAAACAGACATTAAGGCCCCGGGTTAATCACCCAGAGCCTTATTTATTGCGTTTATAACCTTTTTCTTGTCAAGGCTCCAGAGGGGAGCCAAAGTTGAGCGTTTTGGGCCGTCTCCTGTGAGCCGGTGGATAACCATGTCCTCAGGCATGAGAGCGAGGCAGTCCTTCAGAACGGAGATATATTCTTCCGGGGAAAGAACTTCAAATTTACCGGCAAGATAATCCTTTTCAAGGTCGGTGCCCTTTAAAACATGAAGAAGCTGAAACTTTATGCCCCTTGCGCCGGAGTCTGCAATATATTTTGCAGTCTGAAGCATCATTTCTCGGCTCTCGCCCGGCAAGCCTATTATCATGTGAACAACAACTTCTATGCCTGCTTTTCTGAGGCGTGCAACGGCATCGTCAAAAACCTCAAGAGGATAGCCCCGCCTGATATATGCTGCAGTGGCGGGATGAATGGTTTGAAGACCGAGCTCAACGAAAACAGGCTTGATTGAGTTGAGCTCAGATAAAAGAGCAATAACATCCTCACCAAGGCAGTCGGGCCTTGTGCCTATTGAAAGAGCAACTATATCGGGATGCCGGATTGCGGAAAAATAGAGAGTTTTAAGCCTTTCAAGAGGAGCGTATGTACCTGTGTAGCTTTGAAAGTAGGCAATGTATTTTTCTGCACCTTTATCTGCCACGAGGGCTTTTGCATTTTCAATGGCAGAAAAGGCATCCTCACCGCAGGGAATTGAAAAATCGCTGCTTCCCTCAAGGCAGAAAATACAGCCGCCCGTTCCGACGGTACCGTCTCTGTTTGGACAGGAAAAGCCCCCGTCAAGGGAGAGCTTATATATTTTGCAGCCAAAGCGGGATTTCAGATATTCGTTTAATGAGAGATATTTCAAGGCGTATGCTATTCTTCCTGCTCTTCCTGAAGCGATTTTATAAGAGCGCCCACATCAACGGAGATGTTCACCACCTTGAGATTTTTGCGCATTTCGCCATTGAGATGGTCTGTATATTTTTGGGCGGCAGGGTCCATAAGCAGATACATGGCATCATAGTGAGCCTTGAGAGCAGCGGCAATAAAGGCCGTGTCCCGGGAATTGGGATATGGCAGCAGGGCAGACTCAAGCTTTTTCATGTATGTTATCACGGCTTTGTTTTCCGTTGCCTGCATAATTTTCTGCTTTTCTGCCTCTGGGATGCTGCTGTTTGCAATGCCGGAAAGGATACTTGTGAAATCAGTCATTAATTGTTCCTCTTATCTGCGGATGTAGCGAAGCTGGCAGGTATCACCGCCCTTGGCAATTACCTGGGGAAGATCAAGCTCAACACCGAAGCAGGAGCCTATCCCTCTGTCTCCGCACATTGCATAGTCGCACAGAAGGGCAATCTGCTCATCGCTGCAGCCCTGCTTCTGCCAGGCCTTTACAAGAGGGCAATAGTGAAAATCAATGTCTAAATGGTCGTCGTCGCAGCGTTTGATGTCCATCTCAAAAACCTTTTGGGCAAAAAAACCGAAAAGCGCCTTTTTGAGACCTTTCAGAGAATTGCCCATTCCGCCCTTTTCCTTGAGAAGCTCTCCCTGGTAAATTCCGCAGCGGGTCACGGCAGCAGGAGCAAATTCCGCAGCTTTAAGCCCCTTCTTTTCGGCCTCATCGCAGAGAAGATACATCCAGAGAGCTCTGTGCTCAAGCTGCTCCCTTATGCCCACAATGAGAGGATTTTTTATTTTAGCTTCGTTTTTTATTATGCTCATGGCGACTACCCCTTCAAATTATTGCAAAAAAATCTGCATACATTATAACAAAACTGCGGAAACAATACAATAAATGTTAAGCAGCTAATTGTAAATTTGCGAAAGATATGTTATTATTTTAACATCTGTGGCATAACCACGAATATAAAATTTAATCACCGAAAGGAGAAACTATGGCAAAATATGACATAGTGGTCGTCGGTGCCGGTAATGCCGGTATCTCGGCGGCCCTGCAGTGCCAGATAGCAGGAAAAAAGACCCTGCTCATTGAAAAGCACAATCTCCCCGGCGGTGCAGCCACAAGCTTCAGAAGGGGCAGATTTGAAATTGAACCCTCTCTCCACGAGCTCTGTGACTTTGGCCCTGCCGACAATCCGGGAGACATCCGAAACATTCTTGACGGCTATGGTGTTAAGCTGGACTGGTTTGAATGCCCTGACTGCTTCCGCATAATTACAAAGGGGAGTGACGGGCAGCTTCTTGACGCTGCAATGCCTGCAGGAATTGAAAACTTCATAAACAAGATGGAGGAATATGTTCCCGGCTCCCGTCCTCAGATGACAAAGCTGTTCGACCTTTTCCAGGAAGTGCTTGACGGCATTGCCTACATCACAGCTTCAAAGGGTCATGCAGACTCAAAGGTGCTCCAGGCAGAATATCCCGACATGCTGCGCTGCGGAGCCTACAGCACCCAGAAGGTGTTTGACACACTTAAGCTTCCTAAAAAATGCCAGGATATTCTTCAGACATACTGGAGCTATCTGGGCGTGGACATGGAGCATCTTGCATTCATTCATTATGCAGCAATGGTCCACAAATATGTTTCCCGCAGCGCATATATTCCGGCCCATACCTCTCATCAGCTTTCAACTGCATGCATAGAGCGCTTCAGGGAGCTCGGCGGTGAAGTGTGGTTCAATTGCCGCGCAGAAGAGTTCCTCTTCAACGGAGACAGACTCTGCGGTGTCCGCACAAATCTGGGAGTTATCAACTGCGACTATGTTCTTGCCAACATCAATCCGGACATAATCTACGGAAAGATGATGCCGAAGGAACTGGTTCCAGAGCGTGAAAAGAAGCTTTCCGCTGCACGCAACGGCAAATTCGGCGGCCGTATGTTCACAGCATACTTCTGCTGCGACAAATCTGCAGAGGAGCTTGGAATAACAGACTATTCCTATTTCCTTCAGGGCACTGCAGATTCAGCTCAGGAATACAAAGACATACTCGGAGGCTATAAAACCAACGACTATTCAATTTTCCTCTGCTACAACATTGCAAATCCCGGATTTTCTCCTGAAGGCACCTGCGTCTGCTCCTTCACAACCTTTGGTTCTCCTGTTGACTGGAACGACCTTAAGCAGGAGGATTATTTCCAGTTTAAGAACAAGTTTGCCAAGAAGATGCTGGCATCTCTCAAGGAAAAAACAGGTGTTGAGCTTGTTGGCCACATAGAGGAGATGGAAGTTGCCTCTCCCTGGACCTTTGCAAGATATCTCGGCCAGCCTGAAGGCTCTGTTTACGGTTATGAAACAACCGATTGGGACGGCATGATGGCCCGTATGATGATGCTTGGAACAGACTATCCCATTAAGGGTCTGCGTCCAATAGGAGCTGCCGGCCCCAGAGGAGACGGTTATTCTGCAGCTATGATCTGCGGTCAGCTCATGGCATTCAACGCAATTAAAGACCTCAATGAAGAAGGAGGTAAAGCATAATGTCAAAAGATCTCGGAATTAAAGTTGGCCTTATAGGCAAGTTCGATATGCTCAAGTTCAAAAACATGAGCAAGGTTCGCGAACAGGCTATTCAGGCAGCTCCGGCAAAGGAGGTTAACGGAACCTTTGCTATTAATGAAAACGCAAAGAAGCTCCACCCTGATTACTGCGCTCTCATCATTGATGAAATAATAGACAGAGGAACCGCCAATGCAAAAACCTTTGTTCTGAAAAGCAAGGACGGAAAGCCACTGCCCTATTTCCGCGCAGGCATGTATATCAATCTCAAGCTCCCCATAGACGGAAGCCTTGTTACCAGAAGCTACTCCCTCTGCTCCTCCCCGAAGAAGGCACTTGAAGGTAAATATGCAATAACTGTTCGCTCGAATCCCGGTGGCTTTGTTGCCGACAGACTGCTTGCTGAAATGAAGGTTGGAGAGGAAATCATCTCCTCCTGCCCCCAGGGCTTCTTCTACTATGAAGATCTCCGTGATGCAAAAACAGTTGTGGGTCTTGCAGGCGGCTCCGGAATTACCCCCTTCCTTTCCATGGCAGAGGCAATCCGTGACGGAATTGAAGATTTCAACCTCACTCTTCTCTTCGGCTCAAGAGATGTTGAAAACATTCTCTTCAAGGAAGAGCTTGATAAAATCGCAGCTGAATGCCCCAAATTCAAGGTTGTTCACGTTCTTTCCAATGCGGAGACCGAAGGCTATGAGCACGGCTTCATAACGGCTGACCTCATTAAAAAGTATGCCCCCGAGGGCGAAGAATACTCAGTGTATCTCTGCGGCCCCGAGGCGATGTACAAATTCCTGAAGCCGGAAATAGCAAAGCTGGGTCTGCCTGAAAGGCTGTTCCGCCGCAAGCTCATTGATGTCACCAAGACTCCCTGGGAATGCGAGGGCTACCCTGCAGAGGCAAGAGGAAAGACCTTTAAAATCAAGGTCAGCCAGGGTCCCAATGTTTGGGAGATAGATGCAAGCGCAGATGAACCCGTTCTTGTGGCTCTGGAGCGGGCCGGCATAAAGGCTCCCTCACGCTGCAGAAGCGGCGAATGCGGTTGGTGCCGCAGCAAGCTCGTTTCCGGAAATGTTTTTGTTCCCCAGGAGAACGAGATGCGCCGTTGGGCGGACGTTGAATACGGCTATATTCACCCATGCTCAAGCTTCCCCGTAAGCGACCTTGAAATTGAGGTCCCCGGAGAATTCTACTGATAAAAAAGCAAAATAAGAGTGCACTGGCGGTTAATCTGCCGGTGCACTTTTCAGAATTATTGAGTTTTTTCCGAAATATGTGGCAGCATCTCGGTTTGTATAATACTCAGGGTCATCCGTATATTCTCCGGAGAAGAGCAGGAAGGGAGAAACTGAGAGAGGCTCAAGACAGGCGTCTGTTATTTCCGGATCTTCGAGTATGTCAAGGCGCTGAAGCTGCTCGTTATAATAGATTGCTGCTTCTCCGCTTCGAAGCTCTCCAAGGGCAATTGCAGAGGTCATTTTTGCAGTTCCTGTTATGATTGGGAAAATAAAGCATGCTCCGGCAAGAAGCGCTGTGGGTATAAAAGCTACAGGCGACAGATAAGTCTCCGGGCGGGGAACTCTTTTCTTGTTAATCCAGCTGAACCACCAAAAAAGATTGATGATGCTGAGTATAATAAAAGCAAAGTAAATAATATTCTGAATTCTCTCAGGCCCAGGGCTTCCGAGAGCATAAATATGGGGAGTGCACATTGCGCAGAGGAATAAAAAGGAAAAGCAGGAAACAGCGAGAGGAAATCTCAAAGTAACTTCTTCCGTTTTTGAGATTTCCCATAGCACAGGAGATAAAAGCAGAAGCATTCCCCAATATTGAGAACTGCACCAGAGCTTCACAAAGTATCCGCCCCACCATAAGGACAGTCTGATTGCCTCAAAAACGCCCGGATGGTCGGGAGATTCTGCCTGTCTAACGGAGTTTCCGGGAGCTAATGCACTCAGAGAAAAAGAAAGCAGAAGTAAAAGGAGAGCAAGTGCAAAAAATCTCCACTTTTTATTGCCTGAAAGGGCAAGAAGCGCTACTGCACTGAAGCCGAGAATTGCGCAGCTTAAAGCAGTGACATAGTTCCCGCCTCCGATGAAAAAACTCAAGACGCAGATTATTATGAACAGCCACTTCTTTTCGTCCTTTAAAAATTTAATTGAAATACCGCATAAAACAAGCATGAGACAGAAGAAAAAAGTGTAGTAAACGGAGCCATTATACCAGAAAAAGCTTTGATTCGGCCAGGGAACAAGCTCAATACATATAAAACTGACCACTGCAGCGATAAAATAGGATAGGTGCCTGTCTGCACCGAAAAGTCCGGTGAAAAAAGTACGGCAGAAATAAAAAATAGAGCCGATTAGGGAAAAAAGCATGAGATAAGCGGTTATTTGATAGTAATCATAGCCGAAAATTCCAGGCTGAAGAGTCATGAGGAACACAGCGGAAAAGGAACCCTGCCAGCTTTTATAGGTTTCTGCTGTTTTCGTAATAGCACAGGTAATCACTTTAAAGAATGAATCCCCGTTGACAACAGCAGCGTGAGTCTGGGCACTGTAACCCAGGTCATCATCAACCGGCACATCGTATTTTGCAATGTACAAAAGAGGAACAATGGCGAAGATGAGAACAATAACCGCAGTCAATGCCAGTAGACGATATGAAATTTTCCGGTCTGCGAATTTTTTCATGTTATCACCGAAGGAGTCTGTAAAGAAAATTGTTTCGCCAGGGATAATTGTTTTCGTAGCCCCATTTTTCCACAGCCCAGCCTATTCTTTCAATTACCGAAGGATTTTTGATAAGTACAGTGTCGGAAATCTGCCCTCCGTCGCAGCTCAAGGTTATAAGCGCGCTTTGCCCGTAGGGGCACTTAACCCTTAAAGCTCCGTTAATCAGTTCTGCAGAGCATTTTTCATTGCTGCAGCTGATTAGGCAGTCTTCAAGAGTGAAGCTGCAGCCGGAAGAGTAAAGGCTGAAATCCTCACTGCCGTCAATCCAATAATCATACACAAAATCTCCGGAGAAATTCATAAGCTTGATATATTTACACTCAGTTGTATATTCACTCTCAAAAGCTTCAATCTCGGATATTCCGGGGGAGTCCCCCTCCCAGGAAAGAAATTTAACTGTGAAGGAAGATATTCCGCAGCAATCGATTTCGAATATGCTCTCCGACCCGTTTGCTGCCAGAGGACCTGTATGGAGTTCGAAGCCGCTGTCAAATGTAATGAGAGCATCCAGAATGTTGTCTGAAAGAGAGGGACTGTCATAAAGGGAGAGAGTTTTAATATTAACAGGCTCCGGAAAAGTGACTGTGAAGGAGACAGAGCCCTTTGCAGTGTCGGGATGCCATACCCCGTCTGTAGGCAATGTGTCTTCAACAGAAATGTTACAGGAGTCGTATAGTTTGAAGTCGTTCAGCAGTTTCGTGTTTCCGGAATCAGAGCTTATTTCCGCATTAAGGCAAAGGGAATCAGACCTTCTCTGGAAGAACACCCGGTCTCCGTTTATAACCCGGTCTGCAAAGGTCTGAGCATTTTGAGAGACATATAAAGACTCCTCCTCATAGAGCTTTGAGGTATCGAGGCAGCGAGAGAGCACTGCCGCACTGACCGGAAGGCGGATGCGGTTTTCCCAAAGATAGGTGTTGGTTTCGGCTAAAAAAGGTTCTTCGCAGGTTTTCCTTGTGGAAATTATATTCGGAGAATCATAGAAATCCTGATAGCCATAAAAGGTATATGAATATGCAAAGCTTTTTAAGATGAGGGGATTGTAGTCCGGATTGCTCTTCAATATGTTGCACATTGCTTCATCAAAGAAAAGGCTTGCTGCTCTGTGGTCAGGGTGAGCATCATAATCGTTGCAGAAAAGGATATCCGGCATATAATCAAGAATTGCGTTTTCAAGATCCTCAAGAAGGTTTGAGCGTGTGTAGAGACGCCCTTCATTATAGGCACTATGCCCGGGCAGACCATAGGTTGAGGTGTGCCCGCTGGGGTAAGTTATGAGTTCATCTGCTTCTGCATTATATATGCTCGGCACCGAAGAAAACAGCCCCGAATCTATGTACCCCAGGAAAACAATATTTTCCTCAGGCACCCCGCAGAGCGAAAGCACCTCGATTGCCTCCTGCATACGAACTCCGTCAGCTGCAGAAAAATCTCCTGTGGTGGTGAATAGCACACGGACGTCGCTTCCGTATTTAATGTATTCTTCAATGACACCTCCGAGTATACTCAGGTCATCGTCTTGATGAGGCACTATGAGCATCACTCGCTGTCCACCGAAAAGAGCTTCCTTTCCACAGTCCGTTTCAACGTATCGGGAGCTGGTTTTAAAGGATTTCCAGCAAAGGAGCAGACAGAAGGTTGCAGCAAGAGCAGCGGCAAGCAGCACTGCGAGCAAGCTTAATATTAAATTAATATGTTTACTCTTCATCTTGTTCATTCTAACACAAAAGAGTAAAAGGCTCAATTTAAAAATTATATTGCCTAATTTTGGGAATAGGGATAAAATAAACAAAAGACTAAGCGAAGGAGCAAATCAAAGCTTTATGGACAGAATAATTCGCGCCACCGGTGCAGAGGGATATATTAAAATGGCGGTGGTCACAGCAAAAGACACTGTGGAGCGGGCGAGAAAGCTTCATAACTGCGCGCCTACAGCTGCAGCAGCCCTGGGAAGGGCACTCTGCGCAGCTTCTATTATGGGGAATATGATGAAGGAGGAGAATGCCTCTCTCACAGTCCGGATAAGCGGAGACGGGCCGCTCGGAGGGATAGTAGCCGTTTCAGACCATATGGGAAATGTTCGGGGTTATGTTGGAAATCCGGGTACGGAGCTTCCTCTGAGAAGCGACGGAAAGCTTGATGTGGGCGGTGCAGTCGGAAGAACCGGCACAATTACGGTAAGCCGTGACATAGGCCTTAAGGAGCCCTATATCGGCACAACGGAGCTTGTCAGCGGAGAGATTGCAGAGGATATCACGGAATATCTCCTTGAAAGCGAGCAGGTGCCCTCTGCCTGCGCACTGGGTGTTCTCGTAGATACTGACTGCAGTATCAGGGCTGCCGGAGGATTTATCGTTCAGCTCATGCCATTTGCAGATGAGGGTCTAATAGAGAAGCTTGAAGAAAACATATTCATGATGGACCAGCTCACGACTATTCTGGATGAAGACGGTGCAGAAGAGGTGTTCTGCCAGGTGCTCAAGGGAATTGATTACCACATTGTAAGCGAAGAGCCTGTTGAATACAGGTGCTACTGCTCGAGAGAGCGGGTTGAGGAGGCGCTATCAGCAGCGGGCAGGGAAGAAATCGGCAGTATGATAAGCGAAGGAAAACCCATTGAGGTTTCCTGCAGCTTCTGTGACAGCGTATATACATTTACATCCGAGGACCTCAACGCAATTCTCATGAACAGCTGACGGATTACAGTGCCTAATATGAAGAAAAAATTTTCCAGGGTGTCCCTTTGGCACTTCACAAGGCTTGGCTACAGATCGCTGCTCTTCATTATTTTCCTCGTGTACTACATAATCTGCCGTTCAAAGGGGAGAGATCTGCCCATAGACAGGCTGAGCGGCAGCCCACTGATAATTGCGCTCATCTGGGCGGTATTTATGGGAGAAATGCTTTTTCGCTTTTTCCCCTCTAAAATTGAAAGCCCAGGCTGCCAGAAGCAGTTCAGTAAGAACTATATTCCCACCGGGAATACCAATGTTGTTCTGCATGATAATAACGGCACAGTGCTGGTTGCTCTTATGTGGATTGTGCTCAACGGCATTATAGGGGCTCTTTATATGGCCGGCATATTTGACAACGGAATTATGCTTCTTATATGCCTCGCATACTCTGTCTGCGACATGATATGCATTCTCTTCTTCTGCCCCTTCCAGACATGGTTTTTGAAAAACAAGTGCTGCAGTGCCTGCAGAATATATAACTGGGATTATGCAATGATGTTTACCCCTCTTTTCTTCATTAGAAACGCACTAACCTGGTCACTGCTGGCAACCTCGGTGGCGCTCCTTCTCAGATGGGAGATTACGGTTTACCGCTTCCCGGAAAGGTTTTCGGAAAACACAAATGCCTACCTGGGCTGCGCAAACTGCAGCGAAAAGCTTTGTTCCCACAAAACCCAGCTGCACCGCCTTTGGAAAGATCTTAATCTTGAGAAAAAACTCAGGGAAGCTCGGATTCTGCTGCGTAAGCTCTGAGACCTAAAAATATTAAAAAAGCTTGACTTTTTTGCTAAAAAAGCTATAATACTAAAGCCTGTCTGCATGATGGGCATATATCCTTGCTCCCATAAAATGGGGGCCAAATGACCAGAAGGAGGTGCAAACCATGGCAAAAGCAAGTGAAAAGTACGAAGTAATGTACATCATCAACCCCAAGTTCTCCGAGGAGGAGACTGCTGCTGTTGTTGAGAAGTTCAAGGCTCTTGTAGAGGCCAATGGTACGCTGGATGAGATCGAGGAAATGGGCAAGCGCAAGCTGGCTTATGAAATCAACTACATCTCTGAAGGCTACTATGTTCTCATGAAGTTCACAAGCGGCCCCGAATTCCCCGCAGAGCTTGACCGTATACTCGGCATTACCGACGGCATTATGCGTCGCCTGATAACGCTGAGAGCGGAATAAGGAGCAAAGCATGCTCAACCACATTGTTATTATGGGTCGTTTGACCCGAGACCCCGAACTGAGATATACTCAGACCCAAACACCGGTGGCATCCTTTACTCTCGCGGTAGACCGTGACTTCGGTGGCCGCGACGGGCAGGAAAGACAGACCGATTTCATCGACTGTGTCGCCTGGCGCAGCACAGCGGAATTTATCAGCAAATATTTCAGCAAGGGCAGCATGGCAGTTGTTTCCGGTCGTCTCCAGATTAGAGACTGGCAGGATAAAGACGGCAACAAACGCCGCAGCGCCGAGGTTGTTGTGGACAACATATATTTCGGTGAAAGCAAAAGGCGCGAGGCGGAGCCTTCCCAGGCATACAGCTATGCTCAATCTTCTCAGGGAACCCAGTCATTTTCAAGCCCCGGCTTTACCGAGCTTTCCGATGACGAAGGGGATCTCCCGTTCTAAATCATAATAGGAGGACATTACTTTGGCTTTCGACAAATCAGCCGCTCCCGGCAAGCCGATGCACAGACGCAAAAAAGTCTGCCAGTTCTGCGTTGAAAAGAAATCTTTCATAGACTATAAGGACACTGCAACTCTCAGGCGCTATGTTTCTGAGCGCAGCAAGATTCTTCCTCGCCGCACAACAGGCGTATGCGCAATGCACCAGCGTGAACTCACTGAGGCCATTAAGAGAGCCCGTCAGGTTGCTCTTATCCCTTATGTGACAGACTAAAAATACTGCAGGCAGCCTTTCGGCTGCCTGTTCTTATTTTGTGAGATTGCTGAGAAAATTCTGCCATTGGCGGTTTATTTCTTCAATGCTGTCTTCATGGTGTTTTTTTATTTGGGCATAAGCAGCGCCCATCTGCTCCACGAGCTCATCCTCCCGCCTGCCGGCAGAGCTCAGCAGTTGCTCCTTTTCGGCATTTGCTTCTTTTATGATGCGGTCTGCTTCTCTGTTTGCCCCGTCAACAATTTCCTTGCAGAGGCTTCTTGTTGAAATTAAGGCCTCTCCCAGTTCACATTTTTTCTTCTCATATTCAGCAAGAGCAAGGCGGGCATCCTCAAGCTCCTTGTTCATTGCAAGAGCTTGTGAACGGATGTCTGCAAGAAGAGAATCCACTTCGTCTGCACGGTAAAATTTCCCCCTTACAGAATTAAGCTCTATGGAATTAAAATAATTTTTATTAAGCAAAGCAGCTTCCCCAAATCAGTTTTCTTGAATTATACCCCTCGGTCCGCTTTATTGTCAATTGAAATGAACATGTGATTTTGATATAATGAGAAAAACAGTTTTAGGAGCATGGAATGAGCGTTAAAACCAAAAAGATTATAATCCTGCTTTTTGCTCTGTATGCGCTTTCAATCAGCGCCATACTGCGGGCAAACTTCAATTATATTGACGATATGGGGAGAGCCTTCAGCGGCTATAAGGGCTGGAGCTTCTACAGCCGCTTCACATCAGACTTTCTTTCCCGCTTTATCCACTGCAGCGATTATCTTGCAGACATTTCCCCGCTGACCCAGCTTCTTGCAGCTCTGATAATGGCTGTTTCCGGAGCAATTGTTATTCACATTCTTGCTCCTGACGGCAGCTTGTTCTGGTCCTGCACTGCGATGGTACCCTTTGCGCTCTCCCCTTATTTTCTCCAATGCTTTTCCTACAAATACGATTCTCCCTACATGGCATTGTCAGTGCTTTTCTCGGTTGCTCCCCTGCTGATTTACGGCAAGGAAAAGAAGAAACAGCTTGCATATTTCTTCTCGGTCCTTGCAGGAACCCTGCTCGTATGCACAAGCTATCAGGCTGCCTCAGGAATATTCCCCATGCTATGCATTGCCCTGGCGCTTAAAATGTGGAATGAAAACGAAGAGCTGAAGAAAATTGCGGAATTTATCCTTATTTCTGTTGCCGGATATCTTTTTGCCATGGTAATTTTCCGGTTGTTCATTGTGGTTCCGGTGGATTTTTACGCCTCAACAGACATTGTCTCCCTAAATGGCATTATTCCGGCGCTCTGGAGCAACATTAAAACCTATTTTACGGTGATAATTAAAGACTTCAGAAAAATTTGGCTGATACTCATTGCAATAATAGCAGTGCTTTTTGTTGCAGCGAATGCCGTTGTCTCCAAAAGGGGAAAGCTTGCCTCGGCACTCATTGCTCTTGCAGCCCTTGCTGCCATGGCGATTATTTCCTATGGCGCATACCTGGTTCTTGCCAAACCGCTTTTTGACCCGAGAGGTATGTATGGCTTCGGTGTTTTCATTTCTGTCATAAGTACGGCAGCAGTCGCTTCCGAGAATAAAATCATCAAAATCGGAAGAATAGCAGCGGCAGCCCTTGCTTGGACATTTATAGTTTTTTCTTTTGAATACGGAAATGCGCTGTCATATCAGAAGGAGTATACAGAGTTCAGAATTGACCAGGTGGTTAGCAGCATAAATGCCCTTGAGCTTGAAGGTGAAGAGATAAATGTCCAGCTTGAGGGAGATACCGGGCTTGCCCCGGCAATTGAAAACATTCCGGCCGACGGAAGAATGCTCACCAACCTCATTCCGATTTATTTTGGGGAGGACGAATCCTGGGGTTATGCGGCCTTCCTTCAATACAGAGGTCTGGAAAGATTTTATCACGACAGTTCCGTAGATCTCAGAGAGCTTGATCTTCCGCTGCTGGCAGACACTGAGCTGCATACAATCAGGGGCGATGAAAACAATCTGCTTATAATATTAAAATAAATCCGGCAATGCGCCGGATTTATTTATCAAGTCCAAGGGATTTTATGAGCTGGTCCAGATCTGTTTCAACGGAGGCTCTGTCAGAAGGGTCAAGTGACTTGACCTGCAGAGGAGTTTCCTGCTCGGAAAAAGCTGTCTGCCAGCTTACGGAGGTTGCCTGAGCATTTTGCCCGTCTTTGTTTTTTCGCGCTTCCATACGGCGCTTTTCTGCAATCCGGCGCTCACGGAGATGCTTCCGCCTGGCAGCTTTATAGTACTGCATCAGAGCGAAGCAGCCTGCAGCGAGAAGAATCAGAGCAAAAAGCAGAACAACGGCAGCGGGCTTCTGGAAGAACTCTGAAATACCGTTTCCTATGTCCAGCTTAAAAAGACCTTTTTTTGCTTCTTGAATGCTGTCCTTGGCAAGAAGGGGAACTGAGGCATAAAGGGATCCGTTAACAAGAATATTTGCCTGGCCGATTGTATCTCCCGCGCTTATGGGAGCCACAAGCTTCTCCTCGTAAAGGGAGATCTGCGTTGTTATGTCGCTTTCATCAAGGTCAACGGGTAGCAGAAGCCGGAGCCCTTCTCCGCTGAGGAGCACAAGCCGATTTTCGCCCTCCGGAGCATTTTCAATGGTAACGGTTTTCATTGCGGTTCCGTTTGTTATGAGGGTTTTATATTCAAAATTTTCAAAGGCCCAGTTATAGAGCTTTATTGTTCCGGAAAAATTGCCGTAATCGGAATCGCCGGTATTGAGCCAGCCGTTACAGCCGAGAACAATACAAAGAAGATTTTTCCCCTCCTTCTGGCACGCAGAAACAAGACAGTAGCCTGCTGCCCTGGTATAACCGGTTTTAACGCCGTATACTCCCTCATAACGATATGCCGAGCCATACATGCTGCTGGAGGTGAGCAGCGCATTGGAGTTTTTGAGAACCCTCTCCTCGGAGCACATGTTGGTTGGAGGCACTGTGTAGCTCTCTGTGTTTACAATGGTTGCAAAAAGAGGATGGTTCATGGCCTCTCTGGTAATAAGAAAAAGGTCATAAGCAGAGGAGTCATTGGTTTCAAGAAGACCGTTTGTGTCATAAAACATTGTGTTTTTCGCGCCAAGCTCTCTGGCCTTCAGGTTCATTTCGTCAACGAAATTGCTGATGCTGCCGGAAACCGTTACCGCAATGACATTACAGGCCTCATTGGCAGAATGCAGAAGGGCGCAATATACAAGATCAATATATGTCATCTGCTCTCCCGCTTGAATTATAGGGTCGGCAGTGCTGCTTTCAACATCCAGACCCTGCTGGCAATCGCTGGGAGCAGTGATCACATCATCCTCTGAAACAATGCCCTTTTCAATGGCTTCAACCGCGAGGAGCCCTGTGACGATTTTTGTGAGGCTGGCAGGCGGACGAACATCGTTCATGTTTTCTTCGTAAAGAATGTTGCCTGAGTTCATGTCTGCCAGAACAACGGCAGCGGCTGTGACCTCAGGAGCCTCCAGAGCATATGCATTTGGACACAGGCAGCAGAAAACAAGCAGCAAACAAATCAAAATTGTCGGGATTTTCTTTTTTCTCATACTATGCTATTATATAATAAATAATTAAGTTAGGAAAGCTTGAAATGAAGTTTTTGCCCAAAAAAATAGGCATTGCCCTGTCGGTGGTTCTTCTGCTGCTGTTTCTGCTGTGCATTGGGCAGCATTATCTCTCCCCCTTTATCAGGCCGGGAGTCTATATAACGGCGGGAAATGTCTCTGAGGAAGAGTTGTATACCGGGAACGATGTGAAGCAGGCAGAGGTGGAGTGAATGAAAATACTGGTTGTTGATGACGAAAAAACCCTTGTTAAGGGAATAAAATTCAATCTTGAGACAGAGGGCTACAGCGTAGACTGCGCATATGACGGTGAAGAAGCCGTGGCAAAGGCAAAAAACGAAAACTATGACCTGATTATACTTGACCTTATGATGCCCAAAAAGGACGGACTTGAGGCCTGCCGGGACATAAGAAATTTTTCCACCGTGCCCGTAATAATGCTAACAGCGAAATCTGAAGATGCAGACACACTTCTTGGCTTTGAATCAGGAGCTGATGACTATATAACAAAGCCCTTCAACATCCTTCTCCTGAAGGCCCGCATAAGGGCCATGCTCAGGCGCGCAACAATTTCTTCGGCCGCAGCGGATACTGCCATGAGCTTCGGCACGGTTTCTGTTGATGAATCTGCAAGAAGCGTAAGGCGCAGCGGCGAAGAGATTGTGCTCACATTAAAGGAATATGATCTTCTCTTGTTTCTCATGAAAAATCCCGGGAAAATCTACAGCCGTGAAAACCTTCTGAATCTCGTTTGGGGGTATGATTTCATAGGGGACCCACGAACTGTTGATGTGCACATAAGAAGGCTTCGTGAAAAGCTTGAGGATAATCCTGCAGAACCCGTTCATATCCTCACAAAGTGGGGTATAGGCTATTATTTCTCGGCAAAGTAAATGATTAAATCAATCAGAGCAAAATTTTACAGCTTTATTGCTGTGCTCCTCATGATACTTTTTGTATGCATGAGCTATTTGCCGCTTAAATCATCGAGAGATGCGGTGTTTGAAGAAAAGAAGAGCTCCCTTTCCTCTCAGGGAAATGCAATTGCATCATCCCTTTCCAGACTTGACCGCCTCAATGAAGACAGCATAGCAGAGCTGCTGCGCCTTCTGGATATGTCCGGCTACTTCCGGATTGTCGTGACGGATGAAGGGGGCAACCCCATATATGACAGTCTCAGCAGCGATTTAAAAGGAGAAAACGAAGATATTCTAACGGCACTCTCGGGAAAAACTGTTTTCCGTTCAAGCTTCACATCTGAGGCCTTCGACTCGGTATTCGTTTCTCCTATAAGCGTAAGAGGAAATATAATAGGAACTGTGCTCTTAGAAGAAATGGATACTGAACGGGCAGGAATAATAATCTCCCTTCAGAGCAGAGTAAGAACGGTCACAACAGTAATCTGTATTGTCGCCCTCCTGCTTGCGGTAATATTTTCCGGGGCAATCCTCAGGCGCTTCGGGGAGTTGGTTAATTCAATGCAGACAGTTGCAAAAGGAGATTATAATTACCGGCTCAATGTTAAGGGGCAGGATGAGCTTTCGGAATTGGGAAATGAATTCAACACCCTGACGGAGCGGCTTCAGGCAAACGAAGCCCAGCGCAGGCGCTTTGTGTCAGATGCATCCCATGAGCTGAAAACCCCGCTCGCTGCCATTCGTCTGCTGTCAGACAGCATAGTGCAGACTGAGAATATGGACAGCGATACCATGCGAGACTTTGTTAATGACATTGGAAATGAGGCCGAACGCCTCCAACGGACAACGGAAAAACTGCTTGACCTGAGCCGTTTGGATGATGATGTGAGGCTTGCTACAGAGCCGGTTGATCTTAAGCAGGTTGTTGTTGATGCCTTCGTGTTTTTGAGACCTCTTGCAGAGGAAAAAACCGTTCACATCAAGTGTGACCTTGAAGACGGCTGCATCGTGATGGGAACAACGGACGATATGTATCACATAGTATTTAACCTTTTGGAAAATGCGGTTAAATATAATGTGGAAAACGGGAAAGTGGATGTTGCCCTTCATGCAGAGAACGAGAGCATAATTCTCAGCATAAAAGACACAGGCATAGGCATCCCTGAGGAAGACCGTTTAAACATCTTTTCCCGCTTCTACAGAGTGGACAAGGCAAGGTCACGGGCCTCAGGAGGGAGCGGACTGGGTTTGAGCATTGTTCACGACGCAGTCCTTCTTTATGGAGGGTCAATAATCGTAGGTGCCAACAGGCCTGAGGGCTCTGTCTTCACAGTTACCTTCCCGAAGCCTGATGAAGAGACAACAGGAATATAAAAAGCTTGCAATACTGAAGATAATGTTATAAAATAGCAAAGTTAAAAGAAAAGCATATGGAGGAAGTAATATATGGCAACAATCACAGCCGGCGATTTCCGCAACGGAGTCACCTTCGAGATGGATGGCAACGTCATGCAGGTCGTTGAATTTCAGCATGTCAAGCCGGGTAAGGGAGCAGCCTTTGTCCGCACAAAGATGAAGAATGTCATCACCGGAGCAGTCACAGAAACATCCTTCAACCCCACGGCAAAATTTGAAGGTGCAACGGTAGACCGCCAGGCCATGGAATACTTATATTCCGACGGGGATCTCTACTATTTCATGAACCCCGAAACCTATGAGCAGGAGCCCGTTGAAGCAAGCGTTCTGGGAGACAATTTCAAGTTCGTAAAAGAAAACATGGAGTGCACAATCTACTCCTACAAGGGAAAGGTTTTCAATGTTGAGCCCCCCTTCTTTGTTGATCTTGAAGTAACAGAGACAGACCCGGGCTTTGCCGGAAACACTGCGACAAACGCAACAAAGCCCGCAACTCTTGAAACAGGCGCAGAAATTAAGGTTCCTCTTTTCATAGACCAGGGCGAGATAATCAGAGTTGATACCCGCACAGGTGAATACCTGAGCAGAGCCTGATGTACAGACCTCTGGCAGATAAAATCCGCCCGGCGACTTTAGAAGAAGTCGTCGGGCAGAAACATATTTTGGGAAACAGCGGAATGCTGAGGCGTATTGTTGAGAGCGGAAACATTCCCAACATGATTTTTTACGGGCCTTCAGGCACAGGGAAAACAACTGTTGCAAGAATTATTGCCGAAAAAACAAACAGAACTCTCAGAAAGCTGAATGCAACAACTGCCGGAATAGCTGAAATCCGCCAAATTACGGAAGAGCTTGACACCTTCCTCACCCCCGGCGGAATTCTTCTGTATCTCGATGAAATCCAGTATTTCAACAAAAAGCAGCAGCAGAGTCTGCTTGAGTTCATAGAGGACGGGCGCATTACCCTGATTGCATCAACAACGGAGAATCCGTATTTCTGCGTGTTCGGAGCTGTTCTCTCAAGAAGCACTGTGTTTGAATTCAAGCCTGTTTTGCCGGAGGATGTGCGAACTGCGGTAATCAGGGCTCTGGCAATTGCAAATGAAGAGCTGAGCGAGCCGGTTGTCATGGAAGAGGATGTGATAATGCGTCTGAGCATGGCCTGCGGAGGAGATGTGAGGAAGGCTGTAAATTCCGTGGAGCTTTTGGTTGCAGCTGCAAAACCGGGGGACAGAATCAGCCTTGAAGATGCTTCTGCCATAACCCAGAAGAGCTCCCTCCGCTATGACAAAGACGGAGACGAGCATTACGACATTCTCTCTGCAATGATGAAATCTCTTCGGGGCTCAGACCCGGATGCAGCCCTTCATTATCTTGCAAGGGCATGTGAAACCGGAGATCTGATTGGCATCTGCAGGAGAATTCTCTGCTCTGCCTCAGAGGATATAGGTCTTGCCAACCCCCAGGCGGTTTATGTTGCGAAGGCATGCGTTGATTCTGCCCTGCAGCTGGGGCTCCCGGAGGCAAAACTTCCTTTGGCCGAAGCCTGCATATTTCTTGCAAGCTGCCCTAAATCAAATTCCGTTGTAGCAGCAATAGATGCAGCTGTTTCAGATGTTAAAGCGGGAAAAACCGGCAGTATCCCGAGAGAGCTTCAGAATGTCCATGCCGACGGAGCAGGATTTGAAAGAGAGCAGGGCTACAAATATCCTCACGATTTTGAAAATCACTGGGTGAAGCAGCAGTATCTGCCCGATGCGCTGAAGGATGCCCGCTACTACATACCCGGAGATAACAAAAACGAACAGGCATATAAAAAATATTGGGATGAGATAAAAAAGAAATAACAGCTCCGTTGGAAGCTGTTATTTTTCATTAGAAATTAAAGTGACCCGGGAGAAGCTCGGAGAGCTTATAGCTGAGATATCTGCCGTCTTCCCGGCAGATGAGAACCTCCATGTCATAGGAAAATTCGCTGAGAAACTGCCTGCAGGCGCCGCAGGGATATGCATAACCCTGGCTGTCCGCATAGATTGCAATGCGGCGGAAGGAAGTGTGCCCTTCGCTGACGGCCTTTACGCAGGCCGTTCGCTCGGCGCAGATTGTGCTTCCAAGGGCGGCATTTTCAACATTGCAGCCGGTGAATATGGTTCCGTCATCGCATTCAATTGCGGCGCCGACGGAAAAATGAGAATAGGGCACATAGGCATTGAGAGATGCCTCCCGGGCAGCTGTCATGAGTTCGCGGTCTGTCATTCTGATTCCTCCTCATTAAATAAAATTTCCCAGTTAATAAAGTTGTAAAGCGGATTCCCGATGTTCGGGTCTACCCCCTTGACCGCTCCCCGGTGGGTGATGAGCTGCTGCTTTTCAAAACCAATAACAGTGAAAAAGGGATTTGTGGTCAAAATATATTCGGCAAAGGAGTAATAATTCTGTTTTCGGCTTTGGTCGCCGGAGGCAAGGTAATTGTAGATATAGGTTTCGTAACCGGTGTCGGAGGAGTGGGTATAGTTAATGCTGCCCCAGTGATTGTCGTCATTGGGCATGAGGAGCTCGCTTATGTCAAAATCGTTGCGAAGCTTAACCTCGGCATAATACATGTCATACTCAATTTCCTCGAAGTCCTCGTCCTCTTTCTGCTCCTTTGTCAGATTAACATAGTCGGTGATGGCATTGTAATAATCGGTCCAGGTGAGCTCAGAAACAGTGACCTTGAGGCCGATGCTCGCCATGTCGGAGGCAAAGCGGTTTGCAATTCCGGCTTTGGCGGAGGAGTCAGAACAGAGAATGAGTTTAATTTCAATATCCTGGCCAGCATTCATATACTCCAGCCAACCGTCATCGTCGTAATCCTGAATGCCGTTGTTCTCAAGGATTCTGCGGCAGGTTTCAAGATTATATTCAAGGTTTGAAGCCAGGGTTTCAGGATAGTCAGCACAGGTGGGATACATGGGAACAGAAGCAGCTACTGCGTTGCCGTTAAGAAGATCTTCAAGATATGCTCTGTCAAAGGCAAACTGCATGGCATAACGGAAGCCGGCATTTGCGGCTATGTCGCTTTCCTGATTGAAAGCCACATAATGCATATTTGTTGTGGCATAGGTTCTGATTTCATTAGTGGCGGCATAGCCCAGGTTTGTATAGCTGGAGGGGTCGTTAATTACGGCATCGATGAGGGAATCCTCAAAAGCGTCGATTATCGTCTCGGCATCGGTATATTCCTTGAGATACACGGTGTCAACAGGAAGGTCTTCATAGCCGGCATAGCCGGAGTATGCTTCGAGCCGAAGGGGATGCTGATGGGTTTTTGCGGCCTTTGTTTCGGTTGCAGGCTCATCCTCCACGGTTTCAAGGACGAAGGAATAGGGACCGGAGCCGGTGGGGAACTTTTCGTCATAAGTGCCGTATTTAATCACGGGGATGTTAAGCAGCTTGATAAACTGGGTGTCCCCCGCGGTGAGATAAACATTCAGTGTGTCATCAGACTGCTGGGAACCGCCGCCGTAGTAGCGGAAGCGGCCGGAAAAACGGTCTGAATTAATGGCCTTGTCAAGACTGTAGCGCAGGTCCTTGGCGGTAACCGGGGTTCCGTCATGAAAGGTTTTGGTGGTGTCAATCTTAAAGGTCCAGGTGGCGGCATCGTCTGAATAGGACCACTCAGTTATGACATTGGGGATGACTTCGAAATTGTTGTCAAGCTCCACCATGTTCTCATATACCAGAGAGCAGACAAGCTGGTTGGAATGGTTTGTTGCAATAAGGGGGTTGAAGGAATAATTGGTGTTGCAGTTGAGGGAGAAGACATTGTCGGCCGCATCGGACATGGTGAGGTCCTTGCCCTCGGTTGAATCGGGAATTTCATCGCTCTGTATTCCGGTTCCGGGGAGAGTGCAGCCGGCAGAGAACAGAACTGAGGCTGCAAGAAGCAGACAAATAAATTTTTTCTTCATAGCATTATACCTGCTGACATGGAGCCCCGCTTAATTCCGTTTTTGAGGCAGTATCTGTGAGAATAGTATTTTCCGGGGAGGCAGAAGGTGCACTCAGAGGAAAGGTCGATGTTTTCCTCCTTAATGCCAAGCTGCATAAGCCGGATTTTGTTTGCAAGGCGGAGATCAACGAAATACTTCTCTCCCTTCTTCGCGCAGGCTTCATTTTCTCCGATGTAATCAAAAACCGCAGCGGGTACATCATCGTCGGTTTCGAAGCAGCATTTGCCTATGGAGGGGCCGAGAGCGGCAAATATGTTTTCCCGACGTGCGCCCAGGGAGAGCATGGCATCAATGGTGGAGGAGAGAATGTCGAGAACAGAGCTCCTCCAGCCGCAGTGAACTGCAGCAGCAGCGTTCCTCTCACCATCACAGAGGAGGACGGGAATGCAGTCTGCAGTGAAACAGAACAGAGGCAGCCCTCTCTCGGCAGTTACAATTCCGTCAGCCTCATAGGGAGTTATGCTCATGTTTTGATGCTTGTCTTCGGAGGTCACAATTCTGACTGCGGCACCGTGGACCTGCTTTGTTTCGCAGGCATCATTTTCGCCAACTCCGAAAAGACCGCAGTAGCGCCTGTAATTCTCTCTGACGCAGTCAGGCTCGTCCCCAAGCTTTGAGCCGAAGTTCAGGGAGCTGAAATCTCCGGTGCTGCATCCTCCCAGCCGGGTTGTGAAAACATTTTTCACCGGCAGGAGGGTTGAAGATATGTAGGTTATTCCGTTTTCCGTAATTTCTTTGAACAAGGCTTATGAGTTCCTTCCGCAGCATTCCTTATATTTGAGACGGCGGGAACCGTCCTCCTTCATTTTTCCGCAGGGGCAGGGGTCATTCCGCCCGGGCTTGGGCACCTTCTTAACAGGTTTTTTCTTTGCCGGAGCCTCACCGGAATTAGCTGCAATATTTTTTGCAACAGCCTTTCTTTCAATAGCTTCCTCTTTTTTGACTCTCACATTGAAAAGGCGCTTAACGGTTTCTTCCCGTATGCCGGAGACCATGGATTCAAACATGTCAAAGCCTTCCTGTTTATAGGCATCAACAGGTTTGACGGAGCCATATCCCCGAAGGCCTATGCCCTGCCTGAGATCATCCATAGCGTCGATATGGTCCATCCAATATTCATCAACAACCCTGAGCATAACGACTCTCTCAATTTCCCGCATGAGAGGAAGACCGTTTGGACCGGGGCCGAAGGCAGCTTCTCTCTGCTCATAGAGCTCCAGGGCTCTTTCAAGGGCAGCTTCATACTCCTCGGGAGTGTAGCCCTCGGGAAGGGTTGAAGACACATATTCAGGAATCATGCCCATTATCTGCTGTTTAAGGTCTTCCCCGTCAAGGACCTTGCGGCGCTCACCATAGATAATTTCACGCTGCTTGTTCATGACATCATCATATTCAAGAACGGTTTTTCTCACCTGGAAGTTGCGGCTCTCAACAGTTTTCTGAGCCTGCTCAATGGCACTGGAGAGCATTTTGTGGTCAAGAGGAGTGTCTTCGTCAACATTGAGGGCCTCCATCATGCCCATGATTCTTTCAGAGCCGAAGAGGCGCATTATATCATCTGTCAGGGCAAGGTAGAAACGGCTTTCACCCGGGTCACCCTGTCGGCCGCTGCGTCCACGAAGCTGATTATCTATTCGGCGGGATTCATGCCGCTCTGTGCCGAGAATAAAGAGACCGCCCAGAGCTCTGACCTTCTCAGCCTCCTCCGGATTAACGGGATTTCCGCCCAGCACAATGTCGGTTCCGCGGCCTGCCATGTTGGTTGCAATGGTGACGGCGCCGAGTCTGCCTGCCTGGGCAACGATCTCAGCTTCCTTTTCGTGGTATTTTGCATTCAAAACTGTGTGGGGTACGCCGCGGCGCTTAAGAAGGGAAGAAATATGCTCGCTTTTTTCAATTGAAACCGTGCCCACAAGAACAGGCTGCCCCTTCTCATGGCAGGCAACAATCTGCTCGATAATTGCCCGATCCTTGCCGTAGCCGGTTTTATAAACAACATCGGGATGGTCAATTCTCACAACGGGTTTGTTAGTGGGAATTTCGACTATATCAAGGTGATAAATGGCTTCAAATTCCTCCGCCTCAGTTGCAGCGGTACCGGTCATGCCGGAGAGCTTGCTGTAGAGACGGAAATAGTTCTGGAAGGTTATGGTTGCAAGGGTTTTGTTTTCCTTTTGAACATCAACATGCTCCTTGGCCTCGATTGCCTGGTGAAGCCCCTCGCTGTAGCGCCGGCCGAACATGAGGCGGCCGGTGAATTCGTCCACAATGATGATTTCGCCGTCTTTAATGATGTAGTCAATGTCACGCTTCATTATGCCGTGGGCCTTCAGAGCCTGATTGATATGGTGGGAGAGGGTGGCATTTTCAATGTCTGCAAGATTTTCAAGGGCGAAGGCCTTTTCGGCCTTAGCAATACCCCGTGCTGTGAGAGTTGCGGTTTTGGACTTTTCATCAACTATATAATCGGCATCAATGTCGTCGCTTTCTTCTTCCTTGTCGTCCACGGTGGTGTAGACAATCTTCTTCAGCCGGCTGACAAAATCATCTGCCTGACGGTAGAGGTCAGTGCTCTCGTCGCCCTGACCGGAGATGATGAGAGGAGTGCGGGCCTCGTCAATTAGAATTGAGTCAACCTCGTCAACAACGGCGAAATTGTGGCCCCGCTGAACCAGCTGCTCTTTATATAGAGCCATGTTGTCTCTGAGATAGTCAAAGCCCATTTCGTTGTTGGTGCCGTAGGTAATGTCGCAGGCATAGGCTGCACGGCGCTCATCATTTGTCATGTCGTGAACGATGAGACCCACGGAAATACCCAGGAATTCATGCACCTGACCCATCCATTCGCTGTCTCGCCTGGCAAGATAATCGTTAACGGTGACAATGTGCACGCCCTCTCCTGAGAGAGCATTAAGATATGCAGGAAGGACCGCAACAAGAGTTTTGCCCTCGCCTGTTTTCATTTCTGCTATTCTGCCCTGATGAAGCACTATTCCGCCCACAATCTGAACATAGAAGGGCTTCATTCCGAGAACTCGCCAGGAGGCCTCTCTCGCTGTGGCAAAGGCCTCAGGAAGAATGTCATCAAGGGTTTCACCCTTGGCGAGCCGGTCTTTGAATTCAAGGGTTTTTTCCTTCAGAGCCTCATCACTCAGGGAGGCATATTCGCTCTCAAGAGCAACCACCTTGTCTGCAATGGGGTATATTTTTTTCAGCTCCCGCTCGGTGTAGCTGCCGAAAAGCTTATTAAACAGAGACATTACAATAACTTCCTATCAAATAATTACTTTTTGTGCTTTTTTGCATATGAAAGCATCCAGACGACGATTCCCAGCATTGCAAGAACAATGGCGATGCCGAGAACTGTGTTCAGAAGACCTCCGGCTATGGCAAGAGCTCCTCTGATGATTTTCACCAGAAGAACAATAAGCAGGATAAAAACAGCTGCACCGCAGACTGCAGCAATACTTTTTTTGTTCATGTTAGAATTTCTCCTAAGCTTGAAAGAGTGTTTTTGAAATAGTCAGGCAGGTCGGATTCAACGACCATAGATTCGCCGGTTACAGGATGAATAAATTTAAGCCTTCTTGCATGCAGGCACTGGCCTGTAAGTCCCTTGTCGGGAGAAGGAGCTCCGTATGTATAGTCCCCTAAAAGGGGGTGCCCAATTGAGGCCATATGAACTCTGATCTGGTGGGTCCGGCCGGTTTCTAAAATGCAGGAGATGTGTGTATATCCTCTGTAGCGGGAAATAACACTCCAATGGGTCACGGCATTTTTCGAATTCTTTTCGGTAACGGCCATTTTCTTTCTGTCGTTAGGGTTTCTGCCGATTGGCCGGTCTATTGTTCCGGAATCCTCACGAAGGTTTCCTCTCACAACCGCCTCATATTCCCGGGAGAGGCTTCTTGAAGCGAGCTGTGATGAAAGCTTTCTGTGGGCAAAATCGTTTTTAGCAACTATAAGTAAACCGGAGGTGTCTTTATCTATGCGGTGGACAATTCCGGGCCGCTTTTCTCCCCCTATCCCTGAAAGGGATTCCCCGCAATGATGGATGAGGGCATTGACTAAAGTTCCGTCAGGATGCCCGGGGGCGGGGTGCACAACAAGACCCCTCGGCTTGTTGACAACAATGAGAGAATCGTCTTCAAAGAGAATATCAAGGGGAATCTCCTGCCCTGCGGGGACAGGGTCTTCAGGGTCCGGAAGAATAATCTCAAAAATGTCACCGGAAGAGCACCTGTAATTCTTTTTCAGAGGCATTCCCCCAAGACTGACAAGACCCTTTTCAAGAAGCTTCTGAGCTGCATTTCTTGAAAGGCCCTCAATTGTGCGGCAGAGGAGCGCATCGATCCGCTCTCCGCTCTCCTCTGCCGTGACAGTTGCTTTATTTGAATTCATTCAGTATTGAGTCAAGGTCAAACTCGTCAAAAGAAGCTGCAGGCTTTTCGGCAGCGGTTTTTTCGGCAGTCGCCAGGGCAGACCTCTGCTGCACAACGGGAGTCTTCCTCTCCTCAACGGCAGCTTCAACAGGGGCAGTCCGGGCATTTGCCTTTTCCCATTCGGCAAAGGGATCTGCAGGATCAGGCTTTGCAGGTTCAACTCTCGGCTGAGTCTGAACTCTGGCGCTTTTAGAGGAAGAAGTTTTATTCATGCTTGCGCTGCGCTGAGCGAAAAAGGCCTCAAACTCCTTTGCTTCCTCCTCTGCCGAGCGTTTGGGGGCTCTGGCGGGAGAGGTGTTGTCAGGAACGGCGGGAGAGCTCTGCTTCTTTGCCCTTGCGGTTTTTACGGGTCTGTAATCCTCTTCATCGTCGTCATCGTCATCCTCGTCGTCATAATCTGAGAAGGAGGCTTTCTTTTTCTTGAAAAGAGGCTGACGGACAGGCCGGTCTTCTTTTTCCTCGTCTGCTTCATCATACTCGTCGGCATCGGGTTCGGGCTCCTTCTCTCCGCCGAAGAGTATATAGATGATAAAGGCTATGCAGCCAAGGGTTATGAAAATATCGGCCACATTGAAGACGGCGAAATCGAAAAGGTCAACCCTGAACATGTCAAGAACATAGCCCCAGAGGACTCTGTCTATGCAGTTTGAAAGACCGCCTGCAGTAACAAGAACCATGCACCATCTTCCGAAGCTTCCGGAGATGAAATCCGTGCAGAGGGCAATAATTACCATGGCCGTGAAAACAAGGGTTAGGATTATGAACCAGATGCGGGCTCCGCCTCCTGCGAGGAAGCTGAAAGCGGCTCCGTCGTTCTGAACTCTAACAAGACTCATAACACCGGGGAGCAGGTCTATGCTTCCGTTTGCTATGATTGCCTCATTATGACCGATCCAGAGCTTAACGACCTGGTCAAGAATAATAACTATAATGCCGACTATTGTATAAAGCATAAGGATTCCTCCTTAAAAGAAATCAGATATTCGCAAGTACAGCCTTGCAGCGGGGGCAGAGACCTGTTTCGCTGTCTGTCTCGTCAGACTGTATCCAGCAGCGGGGGCACTTGGAGCCGCCGGCCTTTTCAACAGTAACGGGTTCTCCATCGTCCTCTTCAACGAGGCACTTTGAAACGATGAACAGCTCAGCAAGATTCATAGACTTCAAGTCGCCGTCAACATTCCTGAGAGTAACAGCGGCCTCAAGGGGCTTGCCTATGAGCTTTTCGGCTCTTGCAGCTTCAAGAGAAGCATTCACACTGTTCCGAAGGGTAATGAGTCTGCTCCATTTCTCCATGGAGGCATCGTCAAGTGCAAAGGCGGCAAAGGGCTTGTTCATCACATTGAGGAGAACATTTCTTCCGTCATCCTTTGAGGAATGAGGCATTGCAAGCCAGATTTCGTCACAGGTGAAAGCAAGTATGGGGGCGAATAGCTTGGTCATAGTATCGAGTATCATGTAAAGGGCGGTCTGTGCGCTGCGTCTCTTAAGCCCGGTCTTTTCCTCACAGTAGAGTCTGTCCTTGATTATATCAAGATAGAAGCTGGAGAGGTCAACAACGCAGAAATCGTTTATTGCGTGAGAGATGACATGGAATTCATAGTTGTTATAGGCTTCGTCGCACTTTTCTATGAGGGCATTCAGCCTTGTGATTGCCCAACGGTCAAGCTCAAGCATATCCTCAGCGCAGACCGAGTCCGTGTCGGGATTGAAATCACTCAGATTTCCAAGACAGTATCTTGCAGTGTTCCTGAATTTCAGATAGTTCTGGGAAAGCTGCTTGAAAATGTCTCTGCTGCAGCGAACATCAACATGATAGTCTGAAGAGCCGGCCCAGAGCCTGATAAGGTCTGCCCCAAACTCCTCATAGAGCTCAGAGGGAGCAATGCCGTTTCCAAGGGACTTGTGCATGGCCTTGCCCTCGCCGTCAACAGTCCAGCCGTGGGTAAGGCATTCTTTGTAGGGTGCGCCCTTTCCGAGGGCACCAACGGCAACCAGCAGCGAGCTCTGGAACCAGCCGCGGTATTGGTCTCCGCCTTCAATATACATGTCTGAAGGCCAGAAGCCCTGGTCTCTCTGCATTGCGGCATAATGGGTGGAGCCGGAGTCAAACCAACCGTCAAGGGTGTTGGTTTCCTTGCTGAAGTGAACGCCTCCACAGTGGGGGCAGACAAAGCCTTCGGGCAGGAGAAGAGAGGCATCCTTTGCAAACCAAGCATTGCTTCCCTCTTCTTCAAAAATGGAAGCAACTCTTTCAACGGTTTCATCGGTGCAGATTGCTTTGCCGCAGTCCTCGCAATAGAACACGGGGATGGGAAGGCCCCAACGCCTCTGGCGGGAAATGCACCAGTCGGCGCGCTCTCTTATCATTGCAGCCATGCGGTCCTTGCCCCACTCGGGGAGCCAGCGCACATCGTCACAGGCGGCAATGGCATCTTCCTTGAAGCTGTCAACAGAGCAGAACCACTGGGGAGTTGCTCTGAATATAATGGGACTCTTGCAGCGCCAGCAGTGAGGATAGGAGTGAATAATATCCTCCGAGGCGAAAAGCATTCCGCTTTCCTTCATGTCATTAAGGATGATGGGATTAGATTCCTCGGTTTTGAGGCCGGCATATTTCCCGGCATAGTCCGTGTGGCGCCCCTGATCATCAACCGGGACAACCATCTCCATGCCATAGCGCATGCAGGTTTGATAGTCGTCTGCACCGAAGCCGGGAGCAGTGTGAACGCAGCCGGTACCGGATTCCATGGTGACATAGTCTGCAAGGAGAAGCCTTGAGGTTTTGCTGAGGAAGGGGTGCTGAGCCAGCATATTTTCAAAGAATGAACCGGGGTGCGATTCCAGGATTTCATAGGAGTCAAAGCCGCCGATTTTCATAACCTTGCTCACAAGAGCCTCAGCCATGATATATATTTCTCCGTTGGGAGCGGAAACAAGGGCATAAAGCTCATCGGGATGGAGAGCGATCGCCAGGTTTCCGGGGAGAGTCCAGATTGTGGTTGTCCAAATGAGGAAGCTGAGCTTTGAAGGATCAATATGACCAAGCTTGCCCAGGTCATCCTTCATGGGGAACTTGACATAAACGGTTGTGCAGGGATCGTCCTGATATTCAATTTCTGCCTCAGCAAGAGCGGTCTCATCCTTGGCGCACCAGTACACGGGCTTAAGGCCCTTGTATATATGGCCGTTTTTATACATCTTGCCGAAGATTCTGATTTCATCGGCTTCAAAGCCCTTGCTCATTGTGCGGTAGGGATTTTCCCAGTCGCCAACAACACCCAGGCGCTTGAAACCCTCCCGCTGAACGCCGATGTATTTCTCGGCATAATCCTGGCATGCGCTTCGGAAAGCCTCAACAGTCATTTCCTTGTGGTTAAGCTTCTGCTCCTTGATTATTGCAGATTCAATGGGCATGCCGTGGTTATCCCATCCGGGGATGTAGGGAGTGTAATATCCGCGCATCGCGTATGAACGAACGATAAAATCTTTAAGGGCTTTGTTCAGAGCATGACCCATGTGGATTGCTCCGTTTGAAAACGGAGGGCCGTCATGAAGGGAGAAGCGGGGTTTTCCCTCGTTCTTTTTGAGCATTTCGTTATATAAGTCGATTTCATCCCAGTGCTTGAGCATTTCAGGCTCCCTTTTCGGAAGACCTGCTCTCATGGGAAACTGGGTTGAGGGGAGATTAAGTGTTGCGTTGTAATCCTGTGCCATAATATGGACTCCTTAACAATAATAAGGGACGCATCTACGCGTCCCTTCTGATTTATTCAGATCTTAAAGGGCTGCGTGCTGTCTTTATCGTCAGCAAAGGGGAATCCGCGCAAATCTCCCGAAAGATCAAAACGGGCGCGCTGTCCCGGCTGGCGTTTTCCAACCGAGGCTTCAATAGAGCGGACAGCTTCTTCGATGTCTGCAGTTTCCTTTGCAAACTTTGATTCGAAGATTGCTGCCGTGTCCTCAACTTTCTCTTCAACAGGCTGAGCAGCTGCCGCCTTCGGGGCTGCTGCGTTCACAGGGGAATAATCAGAAGTGATTTTTTCAAGATTTTTAAGCTGCGCATTGCACATGGCCTTCATGCCCTCAAGGAACTTGGTGCTTGAAAGCTTTGCCTCTTCCAGCTTCTTCTGCTCAGTTACAACCTGCTCGTCAATGTTGCCGAGCTTCTCCCTAACGGTTTTTTCGGCCTCGGCAATGATGGAAGCGGCCTTTTCCTTTGCTTCATTTTCAATCTGAGCCGCAAGCTTCTGAGCCGCGAGCAGAGCCTGATTGAGAGCGTTCTCATTTCCGCGGTATTCCTCAATCTTGTCAACCAGAACCTTCATTTTGCTTTTAAGGACGGAGCTTTCCTTCTGGGAAGCTGTCAGCTCGTCTGCAAGCTGCTCGAGGAACTCGTCTACCTCGGCCATGTCATATCCGCCGAGCTTGGATTTTTCAAAAGTTCTTTCGCGTATGTCTTGAGCGGTAATCATAATTTATTTTCCTTTCAAAAATCTTCTTGATCGGATGCAGCAGATGACTGAATCGCCTGGGCATCCAGTAAATCAACATTTTCGGGGGTTATAAAATAAGTCTTCGCGCTGACAGGGGTTATTTTTGCGTTCATTGCAAAGCATATTCCGGAAATAAAGTCCAGCAGGCGGCGGGCTGTGTCTGTCTGCAGGCCTTCAAGGGCCATAACAAGGCTCCTTCCCTGAGAAACATAGGTGACGAGCTCTCCCGCTTCGTCAAAGTTCTTCGGATTGAAGAGCACTACCTGCTGCCCTGAAGCTGCTGCAGGGCGCTTTTTCTGAGTGCGAGAGGCCTGCCTTGGGGCTTCTTCACGGGCCTGAGTCTGCCTCTTGTCTCCCAAATTACCGAAAATACTCCCTCCTGCGCCGGAGGTTTTGCTTTGGCGGGGCCGTTTTGAGTTTTCAGCAGCTTGCTGCTCTGCACCGAAGGACTCTTCAAACTGCTGCTCATCTGAAGCGGCAGCCTGACTCACATTCTCTTTTTTGGGAAGAAAGTCCTCATTAGCGTCTTCATAAAAATCATTGTCATCGTCATATGGTTGGGTAAGTTTTTTCAGCTCATCCATGAAACCCATGGGTCAAACCTCCGTAGCAGGATAATGCCGGGCCCCGAAGATTCCGGAACCCACGCGGATCATGTTGCTGCCGCATTTCACGGCCTCGGCATAGTCACTGCTCATGCCCATAGACAAATAATCCATTTGTACATTATCGTATTTTTTTTCGCCAATGTCAACAAAAAGCTTGCGCATTTCTTCAAAAAAGGGGCGGTTTTCCTCGGCAACGGCACAAATCGGGGGAACGGCCATAAGCCCCCTCACTCTTAAATGCCCAAGCTCAGACGCAAATTCCGCTGCAGAAGCAAGCTCCTCTGCAAAAAAACCGGATTTTGCCGCTTCTCGGCCTATATTAATCTCCAGCAGCACATCCTGGACAATTCCCAGCTTTGCTGCAGCCTTATCTATTGCTTCAAGAAGCTCAAGCGAATCTGCGCTCTGAATAAGCTTCGCCAGCCCAACGACTTTGTTAACCTTGTTTTTCTGCAGATGGCCTATAAAATGGAGCTCTGCCCCCTCATAAGCTCCCTGCGCCTGCTTTTCAAGCATCTCCTGAACTCTGTTTTCTCCGCATATTCGAAGCCCTGCCTCAATAGCCTCCCGGACTCTTGCCCCATCGTTCATCTTTGTTGCACCCACAAGAGCAACACCTTCGCCGATCTCTTCCTGTATTCGCTTGACATTTTCGGAAATGCTCATTTTACGCATCGTCTCTTTTCATGCAGTCTTCTTTACATAATAATAAATTTAACACTTCCCTGTCAATAAAGAAAGTGTTAATAATTGCGCTTTCAAACTGAGAAGCAGAACTTAGTTGTGAATTTAAAATGTTCTCCGGCCTTAAAAACCGGCTTGTGAAGGGCAGCTTCAAGATTAACCGCATTTGGCAAAAACTGGGTTTCAAGGCACACGCCGTCATAGCATTTGTGCATATAGCCGCCTTTCCCCTTTATGTTGCCGAGGAAATTTGCGGTGTAAAGGCCCACATCATATATGTCAGACTTAACAAGCATTGAAATCCCGCTCTTGTCAGAGGTGAGCCGGGCAATATCCTTCATACCCTCTGCGTCAAAAAGATAGTTGAAGTCATAGCCCTTAACCTGTTTGAGGCAGGGGTCATCTGCGCCTATGGTTTGGCATATGGGGTGCTCCCGGGTGAAATCGAGCGCAGTGCCGGCAACATCCATAAATTCCCCGTCGGGAGTTGAATTTTCGTCAAAATGAGCCATGACGGAGGAGCCCAGCCAGAGCCGCTGCTTCATGGCGTCCTCCCCGTCGAAGCCGTCAAGATTAAAATAGCTGTGATTTGTCAGATTAACAACTGTCTCCCTGTCGGAAACGGCGTCATACCCCACGCAGAGAACGCCTGCGCTTTCCCAGTAATAGGAAACCCTTGCAAGAAGCCTTCCGGGGTAGCCCTCCTCCCCGTCAGGAGAGATATATGAAAATGTAACCATGTTTTCCTCAACGGAATAATCCCAAAGCTTCTTGTCAAAGCCTTCAAAGCCGCCGTGAATCTGAAAGCCGCTGCGGTTTTCAGAGACATGATATTCCTGCCCGGAAAGTGTGAAGGCAGCGCCTGCGATGCGGTTTGTGCATCGTCCCATTGTGCTGCCGAGGCACACGGTCTGCCTTTCATATTCCTCTGCGGTATCGCAGCCTATAACAACATCTCTGAAAGCACCGTCTGCTGCCTTAATGAAAAGGGAGCGGAGAATTGCCCCGTAATTAATAACAACCGCCATATTTCCTTCGGAGTCCGTGAGAGTAAATTCAAAAACCTCTCTCCCGTCGCTCAGCTTGCCGAAGAATCTTTTTTTAACTGCCATAATATCCTCCTGTAAAATCTGCTTTTTGTTGGTTAATTTATTGTTTCGCCGGCCTCAATCAGAGCATCTCTGATTGCGCAGAGCATAAATTCAATGAAAACAGTTGAGTTGTTTGCTGCATCCGATCTGTTGATGGCGCTGTAATATTCCTCCTGCCTGTCGTGCACAACGGATTCAACAGGCAGCCACTCAAAAATCGGGTTCCATCTGCTGAGCAGCAGAGTGTGCCAAAGCCTTCCGGTTCTTCCGTTTCCGTCTAAAAAGGGATGAATGCTTTCAAATTCAAAATGAAAAACGCAGGAAGAAATCAAAGGGTGTTCATCTGTGTGTTCAATAAACCCAAGCAGTTTTTCAACAGCATCAGGAACATAACGGGGGAGAGTTCCCAAATGAATAATTCTTCCGATTGAATCTGCAACCCCTGCAGACTGAATTCTGAAGCACCCTGGCGCATCAATTAATCCCTTCATCATTTCATAATGAGCAGAGAGTAGGCTTTCACAGTCATAAGGGTCATATTCATTCAGTCTGTCATAAGCGTCAAAAGCGTTCTTGACCTCAAGAATGTCCTTCGGGGGAGCAATAACCTGTTTCCCATTGAGAACTGAAGTGACCTGAGGAACAGAAAGCGTATTCTGCTCAATGGCAAGAGAACCCTGAACGGTTTTTATCCTGTTTTCCCTTCTCAGTATAGGGCTGGCGGAAAGCTCGCTGTTTCCTGAAATTCTCCCGGTCAGAAACGAAATATCTGATACAAGAGAGAGTATTCTGCTGTTAATTGAATAGTTATACATGGTAATTATGCCTTGCCAAACATTATTATATGTGATGAATATACCCTGTTAAGATGAAAATGTCAAAGATATCTTCACAGACCCTTCCCAGTTAATTTTGTTGACGATTACACAGTTCCGTGTTAGTGTTAATACATAAACGAATATCGTGAAAGAAAAAAATCAACATGGCAATAATAAGCCTCGCGATATACATAGGGTTTGCTGAAACTTTTTCAGCAAACCCTAAATTATGGAGTACCAGCCGCATTCAACGTGCAGCTGGCGCTCCATTACACTATTGTGAAAAATTATACGGATTTTAAGCATACCCTTCAAGACCTGCCATGTTATCATATCGCCCTGAAGTACGGAGCCGCTCGTCAAACAGGAATGAGACCTCCGTATTCGTGTATTTTCCCTCCGGAAAGATAAAGCTGCTTAAGACTTCTTTGCAGCGAGGTATCCTCCGGCAAATTTTCGAAGTTGTCAAGCCCCTTCATTAAGAAAACGAAGTTTAGAACATCTTTGCCTTCAGAAGCAACGGGGTAGCGAGTATAATCTTTGGCAAAAGCGAGTATTCTCGAGCTGCTTTTAAGATGAGCTTCAAGCTCGGGAGACAGCATCCATGATTCGCAGTGAAAAGCTTTTATGTCAAGCTCAGGAAAATGAAGCTTGAAAACTTCCAAAGCTCTTTTGTAGCTTCTATGGCAGGAATCGGCAGAGAAATCCCCATGATCAGGTATATGAACGCTCAAACAGCAGTCACCGGGGCGCACAAGAACTTCCTCTCCTGGGCTTTCAGCAGCTGCAGCATACGGCATTCCGTTCCTTCCTCTTATAAGAAAAACCTGATCTTCAAGATTCATAATCTCAAAACGCAGACGGCTGATGTTCAGAATTCTGCAGTCCACATATCGCTGAAGAAAATCGAAATATCTTTTATTAAGTCCGGGAAATCCAAACCTTTTCTCAAATAAAAAAACGCAGTCTTCAAACTGATTTAAAGTATGAAAAATAATATCCTCAGGCAGCTTTCTTTCACAGAGGGCCTTATGCATCAGCTCAAAAAAAGGGAGAAAACATAAAAAGGGAAGCATCGAATGGTTCTCAGGAAAAATAAAAAGTCCTAAATTGTCAATAAACAGCCTTCTGTTTTCCATGCATCGGCTGACAAAAAGAGCATAGAAAGCAGCACTGCTGTCTTTCTTAAGGTTTTCTGCAGCATTATAAACAATTTCCAAAATTTGCGGAAATGCATGAAAGTCAGAGTCGATTCTTTCGATATAGTTTTTATCAAGGAAAAAGCAGCCGTTATCTGCATATTCCCTTTTAGTGTCGTTGAGAATTCCGGCAAAGGCTTCGGAGCCCGACTGCGAAAAAAATATATCAGTCATTGTCCCACCTGGAAATAAACTCCCCTATTATTTTGGTGTAATCGATGAGATCAGAACATAACACATATTCATCCGTTTGGTGGGCACCGCCCCTCTCTCCAAAGCCTCTGCCGATTCCAAAGCCTGCCGCCCTGCCGCCGGAGCATTTCATAAATATGCTCAAATCGGAAAGAGGTGAGGCGCAGACAGGCAGTTCTCTCCGAAGAATTTCTTCGCCGGCAGAAAGAAGAAGCTTCACATCTTCCGAACCTTTTGAACATTCCCCAAAGTTGAAAAATCTGCTTCTGCAGAAAATTTTGTCAATTTTCAGATTGAGTTCCTCAAGCTCTAAAGAGATGCGCCGGTAGCAAGCCTCGAGCTCTGCACATATTTTGTCAGTTCCTTTGTTGGTATAGAACGCAAAATCAATGTGACCTACATTTTTGTCGTTAGTGTTTGTGCCGCAGTCGAAGCTCAATATCCTGAAGGCGTTTTCAGGGATATCCGTTCCCTGATATCTCGGGTCGTTTTTGAGCTCCAGGCGCCTTGCCTCTCCGAAGCTTTCCAGTGATTTGCGGCATATACACAGTCCGTCCAACATTTTTGAGCAGCATTGAAGAGGCTCGGGATGTTTTATATAAAGACCAATCCTCTGCCCACCGGTTGCAGTGTTCCAAATTTCAAAGCTGTTTCCGTCCATATTAAGGTAAAAATCGCTGGGATATTTCAGGCAGCATGCCAGAGCTCCGTCACCTCCGCCGAATTCTTCGTCTACATACCCTGAGACATAGACTCGGTTTTTCGTTTTCAGCCCCAGCTCACACATGGCTTCTGCAAGAAACAGACATGCAGCAAGAGCATACTTGTCATCACAGGCTCCGCGCCCGTATATTTTTCCATTGTCATTTTTGCCTGAAAAGGGATCAATGCTCCAGAGTGACAGGCTGCCGGCAGGAACAGTGTCAAGATGCGCTGCAAGCATCAGCTGTTTTGAACCTTCCCGGGTGCAGGGGAGGAGCGCTGTGAAATTTTTTCTCCCTTCAAGATTTCTCCCGGAGAGATATTCTTCATGCTTTTTTATTCCGGAGATTTCATCCGGAGAATAGACGGCGCAGTTGATATTGAGCCGTTCATATTCCCTGCACATATACTCGGAAAGCGGGGTTTCGCAGCCCCGCATTCCGTCATTTTCAGTGTTAAAGGATATAATTTTCGAAAGAATTTCAAAAAGACGGTCGGAATGGTCGTCAATATATCTGCACAGACTGCTGTTCATCAATATCTCCTGAAATTCCTGTCAGTCAGCCTGGGGCCGGAGTAATTGTCTTCCCGCCCGCGATTTTGCCGAAATGTATTCAGTCCGAAATTAAGCAAGGTCACGGGTCTCGTCCATTTAAGCCCGGATTTAGCCGCAACGAAGTCCTTCAGCCCCTCGAGCCCGCCTTCTCCTTTAACGCTGGCATTATCCACCATGTATGCAGACTCTTTTGTAACATAGAAATACATATATTTCCTGTCATCCACAAGGCGGACAAGCCGGCTGTAGGGAATTTCTTCGCTCTTAACGCTGTCTTTAAAGCCTGTTTCCGAGAAATAGTAATCTGAGGAGGGAAATTTTCCGTTCATCTGCTTAATGAGCAGATTCGCATTGTGCTTCGGGCGCGTATTAAGCCCTGCAATCATCATGCAGCCAAGAAAAAGCGCCAGTATAGGGGTGACCATTTTTTCCTGAAGGAAAAGCGCACCGTAAGCAATAAGAACGAGAGAGAAAAGTATGCGCACAAATTTCTTTCCAAACTGAAATGTGTCATATTGCATCACAACAAGCCGGGTAATGGTTTCCCCGCTGTGCTTCATTTTGGCAGTATAATTCATCAGCTCCAGATTCTGTCGTTTGAAAATTCTCTGTCCCAGGCGGAGGTGTCTTCCCACTCTCCGGGAATGTCTTCGTTTATGTGCTCCCTCAGAAGCTCTTCGTTGAGCGACTCAATGCCCAGTCCCGGTGCGTCGGGAACATTGTAGAAGCCGTTTTCCATAATGGGCCTTCCGTCTGCCATCTTAACCATGTCCTGCCACCAGGGAACATCAACGGAATGGTATTCCGCAGCAAGAACATTGTGCATCGCGGCAGCAGCATGTATTGCCGCCAGGCAGGCAACCGGGCTTTCAGCCATGTGTATTGCCACAGCAACGCCGTTTTCGTCTGCAATGTCTGCAATCTTTTTCAGTTCAAGAGCTCCGCCGCAGGTGAGAATGTCAGGGTGAATAACGGAAACGCCCCCGCTCTTAATAAGCGCTTCAAAGCCTTCCTTAAGGTATATGTCCTCCCCGGTGCAGATGGGAACAAGCGTTGAATTGCGAAGCCTTACATAGTGCTCAGGGTAAATCCAGGGTGCAAGGTCCTCTGCCCAGGCTAAATTGTATTTCTCCATTCTTCTGCAGAAGCGGATGCAGCTCTCAAGCTGAACATGCCCGAAATGGTCAATTGCAAGAGGAACCTCATAGCCGATAACCTCCCGCACCTGTTTAACATATTCCTCAAGATAATCAAGCCCTGCCTCCGTAATCTGAATTCCCGTGAAGGGATGGGCCGTTGTAACAATCTGGTAGCTCTTCTGGTGCTTCACCATGTCTGCAGTGACAGAGCCTCCCTGGGCATTAAGAACATGGGAGGCATAGGTCTTCATGTCGTCAATAAAGCCGAGAGGCGCATTAATTGCCCCCGGAATGTCCATCAGCAGACCGATTCCCAGATCCATCTTAAGGAAGGTGAAGCCCTTCTCCATTCTCTTTTTGAGTGCCAGCCCCATTGCGTGGCCGCTCTGGTCCTTGCCGTCAACATCAGTGTCGCAGTAAACTCTGATTTTGTCTCTGTATTTGCCGCCCAGCAGCTGCCATACGGGAACTCCCCATGCCTTGCCGGCCAAATCCCACAGCGCAATCTCAATTCCGCAAACACCGCCGCCCTGCCGGGAGGGGCCGCCGAACTGCTTGATTTTGTGCATAATCATGTCAACATTACAGGGGTTTTCGCCAAGTATTCTGCTTTTAAGCATGAGAGCATAGGTTTTGCTTGAGGCATCGCGGACCTCTCCGTAGCCCACAAGCCCCTGGTTGGTGTAGATTTTAATGAGAGTGCAGCGCTTTGGAGCACCGTCTATATCCAAAAAGCGCATATCCGTAATTTTGAGAGTGGAAGGATCAATTTTTGAGTTTGCCATTATTCAAATCTCCTTTCAGAAGCGGCCGTATTTATTGTAAACTTCAAAGGGGTCCATGCCCTCTGCCATCGCTCTTCTTGAAAGAACCTCATCATTGAAGTTCTTTTCTGCCTTTTCAAGCACAGGAACAACAATGTCCTTCGGAACAACAACGACCCCGTCACCGTCGCCGAAGATATAATCACCGGGATCTATTCTGAGAAGGCCGTCAACTCCGTTAACATATATGGGGATCATGTAGTCAACAATCATTGAGCGGGTGAGGCCTTCAACCGGGCTGCACCAGCGCACGAAGGTTGGAAATCCCATGGCAATGAGATAGTCCGAATCTCTTGTGGAGCCGTCAATAACTGCGCCGACAGCGCCTGCCGCTCTCATGGCTGTTGCCGTTATTTCACCAAACTGCCCGCAGTGTGTATCGCCCTGAACATCAGAAACAAAAATGCAGCCCTGGCACATGCTCTTCATCTGCCCGAGACGGATGTTATGAATGGCAGGATCTGTATTGGGCGTGGTGCAGCGTCTTGAGGTGAAGGCGGGGCCTGCAAGCTTGCCGTTTCGCTCGCTTCTCTCAAGGGGCCCGATGCCCGGCTTCAATGAGCGGCCGGGAAGCCCATACTGCTCTGCCATTATATCATAAACAAGAGCGGTGTAAAGTTTTTTGTATCTCTCGCCGATTTCTTCAATGCGGTAACGCCAGTCCTCCGGAATCTGCTCAATAAGGGGTCTTACTTCGTAGATGTCTTCAATTTTATCGCTCATTGCCTTTCTCCTTAAGCTGTTGATTTTAATTTAAGCTGAATAACATTATTTTCGTTCTTCAAAATAAAGTCAATAAATTTCACCATGTAAAACAATCAAATTCACAGCATGAAATTCAATTGACATAAGCGTTCCCAAATTATATTATCATATCAAAACACAATAACATTTACGGAGGAAAGATATGTTTGATCTTCACGGAAAAACAGCCCTCATAACCGGTTCCAACAGAGGCATCGGAAGAGCAATCCTTCTTGCCTATGCCCGGCAGGGAGCGGATGTAATCCTTCACTGCCGCAAGCCCAACGAAAGAGCAGACGAGGTGATAAAACAGGCTGAAGGCTTCGGAGTAAAATGCTATGCCGTATATGCGGACATGTCTGAGCTTGAGGGGCCTCAGAAGCTCTATGAAGGGGTGAAGGCCCTGGGCCTTAATGTAGACATTCTTGTTCTCGGCGCATCAATTGAGCTCCGCCGGGAATGGACGGAAATAACCGACGAGGAATTCGATCTCCAGATAAACACCAACCTCCGCGCTCCCATGCACCTCATGCAGAAGTTCATCCCCGAAATGCAGGAGAGAAAATGGGGAAGAGTAATAACAATGGGCTCTGTTCAGCAGGTCAAGCCCCATGAGGCAATGCTGGTGTATTCCGCAGGAAAAGCTGCGCTTTGCAACATGATGCTCTCCCTTGCTCCCCACATTGCTCCCGACGGAGTAACAATAAACAACCTTGCCCCCGGAGCCATCAGGACAGACAGAAATGCCGAAGCCCTTTCAGACCCTGCCTATGAAGAGCATGTGAGATCTCTCATACCCGTCAGATATATAGGCATTCCGGAGGATATTGCAGCAATAGCGGTTTATCTCGCATCCGAAGAGAGCAAGTATATGACGGGCGAAAACATTTATGTTGCAGGAGGAAAAGATCTGTGAAAATCTGCGATTATTTCTATTCTAATCCCGACAGGCAGTGGGATTATGCTTCTCAGCTTGGCGTGAAATATGCAGACGGCCGCATGACAGACGGTCAGATGTCGGAAATAGCCTCCTCCTTCGAAAAACTCAAAGCCATGAAGGAGCATTTCGAAGCCCGGGGCTTTGAACTCAAGGTGCTTGAGCCTGCTCCTCCCAATCAGAAAATCAAGCAGGGGCTCCCCGGCAGAGACGAAGAAATTGAAACCATGTGCACACTCATCCGAAACATGGGAAAGCTGGGCATTGAAGTCCTATGCTACAATTTCGTGGCCTATTTCAACTGGGAGCGCACCCGTTTTGACTATCCCGAGCGGGGCGGAGCTCTTGTGAGCGAATACGATTATTCAAAAACCGACCATTCGGTTCTCACTCCCGCCGGAATAATCACTGAGGAACAGATGTGGTCAAACTTTGAATACATGCAGAAGGCCATAGTCCCGGTTGCCGAGGAAGCAGGGGTGAAGCTTGCGCTCCATCCTGATGACCCTCCCGTTCCGGCCATAAGAGGAGTAAGCCGCTTCCTCACGAGCGCAGCTGCAATGGAAAAAGCAATAAATCTTGTCCCCAGCCCCAACATGGGAATAACCATGTGCCAGGGCACGTTCCAGGCCATGGGAGAGGATGTTGTTGAGTGCATAAAACACTTCGGCTCCTTGGGTAAAATTAATTTTGCTCACTTCCGCGATACCCGGGGAGACAAATATTGCTTCCACGAAACCTTCCACGATAATGGCCCAACAGACATGGCAGCAGCCGTCCGCGCCTACAGAGATGTGAATTATCACGGCTATGTCCGCGTTGACCATGTTCCAGCAATGGCCGGAGAAGAAGCAGAGCACCCGGGCTACGGAAGCGTTGGCAGACTCTTTGCAATAGGCTATCTCCGGGGGCTGATGGAAATGGCCGGCTCTCTGGAGGACTGACCATGCCCCACAATGTCTACATTGCTTCCCAATGCGAAAAAGGCGGCATATATCACTGCATTCTAAGCGACAGCGGCCGGCTTACTCTGAAAAAAATATACGAAAGCCCCCGTCCCTGCTATTTCTGCAGGGAGGGGGATGTTCTCTATGCGCTCCTCCGGGAGCCCTTTCTCTTTTCTTCCGGAGTTCGGGAATATCGCATTGAACCCAACGGAGATCTTGCTCCCCTCGGTGAAATAAAATCTGTCCACGGAACAATAGCCGCCCATCTTTACGCTGAAAAAGGGAAGCTCTATGTTGCCAACTACATAAACGGAACCGCAATCCTCATGCCGGATACTATGGCGGCCTTCAACGGCAATTCCCACCCTCACTGTATCTGCCCTTCTCCGGACGGGGAGTATATTTTCATCCCCGACCAGGGCACTGACTGCATCCATGCCCTGAAAAAGAATATGGAAAAGCAATATGACCTTTCAATGCCCGCAGGCTCCGGCCCCCGCCACATGCTTTTTGCTCCTGATGGCAGGCATGCATATTGTGCCAATCAAGACAACAGCACGGTTTCCGTCCTCAAATATGAAGAAGGGAGACTTTCTCTTTTTTCATCGGTTTCAACCCTGCCGGAAGGCTTTAAAGAGAAAAATGAGGTTGCAGCAATCCGCCTCTCAAATGACGGAAAAACCCTCTTCGTTTCAAACAGAGGCCACGACAGCGCCGCCGTATATTCCCTCTCCCCCTCAGGCGATGCTCTGAAGCTCCTCGGTTTCATACCGAGCTTCGGAAAAACTCCCCGGGAGATGACCGTAATAGGCAGCTTCCTCCTCTTTGGAAACATAGATTCAGGAACGGTCTCTGTGTTCAGCATAGAAGAAAAACTGCCCCAAAGTCCGCTCTGCGTGATTAACATAGAGCAGCCCTGGGGCATAATAGGTGATTGAATTTTTTAAAGGGCAGACTGTGTGTCGTTCGGGTCCCCGTTTCTTGCGGCGTAATACTCGGCAGACCAGTCGATATCTCTGTATTCTGCGCCTCTCGGGTCGTTTTTAATGAAATCAACCAGCATGTCCAGCATCTCTTCCGTCCATGTGTTAAGATCAATCTGCGCTGTGGTAAAGCGGTTTGCCGTGATCATTTCAAAGCCGAAAATATCTTTAATCTGGGTTTTCGCCCCGTTTTCAACAACCTCAACAACCAACTGCGGAGGGATAAACAGAACTCCGCCGCTGCAGCCGTAAACAATGTCTCCCGGGAGGCACATCGCCGAATGCTCCCCGTCTCCCAGCCTCACGGGCCCGTTAAAGCTCAGCATGCAGAAATCCCTTATGGGGGTGGGGTCAATTCCCCGGTAATAAACATTGATCCCCTCGACCTTCTGCATCTGCTCAATGTCTCTTATGCCGCCCCAGATAACGGCTCCGCCGCTGTGGGTTCTTGATTTAACGGCAGTTGTAAGGTTTCCTCCCAGGAAGGTGCCCTTGTAAACCTTGTCATACATGTCAATAACAGCAACATCTCTGTCAACCAGCGAATCAATAACCCACTGATTAGGAGTCCCTGTTCTGCCTTCTGCCTTCGCCTGAGCCATAGATGCGTCATAGTAATCCGGCCTCTTCGGCCCGTAGGAGGCGGTTACGGCTCTTCCGATCATCTTGCAGTTAAGCTCTCCGTTCTCCTTGAATTCGGGATGCAGGCAGTTCATTGCAAGAAACTGATTCTCATATCCCTGAACGAAAATGGGCTTCCAAAGCTCCTCCAGGGTCATTTTCCTGATTTCATCAAGGTATTTGTCGGGAACGAAGGGGCGCCCGTCCTCCATTCTTTCGCCCTTCCAGCTTGGGGTCAGGGCAATAATGTCTTCTCTGCTGTTAAAACGCATATTTAATCTCCTTAAAGAGTAATTTTCCGCATGATTGTATCCCAATAAATTTCAAATTGCAATCACAAAATAAAATACTTAATGATTAGCTTGAATTTCACTTAAAGGCCAGCCGATGGCTGATCTCATTTGCCGCCATTCGCCCCTGCTTAACAATCTTCTCCCTATATTCCTCGCTGTCCTTGCTTTTGGAATAAAGAACGCCCACCGAGGCAATAACCTTGCTCCCGTCATTAACAGGAAATGCAAACGACTCCGTCTGGTCCATCTCAACCGAGCAGTGAGCATAGCCTGCCGCCCGTATTTTTTTCAGCTCTGCCTTGAGCTCGTTGTCAAGAATTTCCGCTCCGCTTCTGCCCTCCTCCTCGCTCATCCTCGCAATTGTGTAGTGCAGAGCCTCGGAATCCATGTAGGCAAGCAGGATGCGCCCTGTGGCAGTGGCCTCCATATATCCCTGAATAATCGAGCCGTCGCTCATGGGAAGGATGCCCTCCTTGTCAATGTGGTAAATTATATATTTTCTCCCGTTCGTAACAACCGAGATAAATGCGCTTGCGCCTGTCTGAGAATGGAGCCATTTGATAATCGGTGTTGCAACCTTAATGAGAGAGCTGTTGTAAGCCCCATAGCGGGAAAGCATATAGGCCCAGGGGCCGAGCCTGTAGCCCTCCTTTCTCGAAACCCTTTCAACATAAAGCGAGTCGCACATTGTGTCAATAATGTGCGCGCAGGTTGATTTGTTAAGCCCCGTTTTCTCTGCAAGCTCGCTCAAGGTCATGGGTGTTTCCGCATTTCCCGAAAGAATTGTTAATATGTCCATCGCTTTTTTAACGGATTTAATCATAAAACAACATCCTCCCGCCCAGTTTGTTTCATATTATGAAATATACCCCTTTAGTCCTGCAATGTCAAAGCTATTCTCCCCGTAATAATGCACAAATTTAAGAAGCTGTTTTTGTGCAGCTTGCCGGGAGGAAATTCTGAGCAGCTTTTTTAAATTTTATATTGTGATATTTAATTTCACAATGCGAAATATATTGACTTTTTGACCAAATTTGAGCATTATTTATAGGTAGGCAAACTGCCTTAACAGTCAAAAATGCCGAAAGGCAAAAAATTATTTTATAAGGAGATCATCCAAATGAAAAAGATCCTTGCACTGGTTCTTGCTTTCGTCATGGTGGCTGAATTGAAAAAGTAAATTCCAGTTTGCAAGGATAAATTCCAGATGGATAAAT
>R03__coassemble_20_pt1 | contig 101467 bp, 106 predicted proteins | sample R03__metabat2_low_PE_030 | metagenome-assembled genome bin R03
TTCAGAGCAGGAAGAGTCTGTTATCTGAGAGATTATTCCATAAGCCACAAAATCGGCAATCCCATTGAATTCAGGCTTTTCGGGAAAAGCTTTCATGCAATGAATCATTCCCCCTTGAGGGATTACTATCGTTTCAGAAATTCCAGATATCTTGCAAAAAAATATATGGGGGCATTTGCAGCTGAATATGCAAAGGAGCTTTTCTGGCAGCTGCCTAAAATGCTTATATTTGAAAAAAACAGAAGAGAAAAGCTTAAAATGATTAAGCGCGGCCTTAAAGATGCAGGAAAGGGCAGGCTCGGAAAATATGAAGAAGAGATTTCTTAAAATCTGCATAATGGTTTTCCTTTCCACGCTGCTGTGCCAGCTGGGAATGTATGTTATGTGCCTTCCGGAGGGAAGCGTTATGCATATGCCCAGCGTGGGGAACACAGCAGTGATTGGAATTACGGCCTTTATAATGGCCGTTGTGACCGAGCTTATACTGAACAACATAGTGAAATATAACGGAAGAACGGCGGCCTGGTTTGCCCTTGCAGGAGCTTTGCTGCTTGCAGTTACCATCAGCAGTCTTCTTCACCCTCTGCAGTCTTCGGAAGGTTTGCTTGCCTTCAGATATCCGAGCCTTGCAGTGCTCGCCTTCGGGATTATCTGCTGTGAACTGTTTTCAAGAAGATTTAAGCCGGATTTTCGCCATATGTTTAGAAAGCCGGACTTAAAAACGGAAGAAGCGGCATTTGCGTCGATTGCTGCAGCCTTCGGAATTGCGCTCTGTGTTTTCCTTCCGGCAGACACCATGATAAGCTGGGACGACACAACCCATTACTGGAACACAGTATATTATTCCCAGGGGATATATACCGTTTTTGACGAGGCCGACACAACTCTGTTTTACCGCTGGGACGATGAAACGGCTCCCGCCCTCACAAAGGAGAAAAAACAGGAGCTCAAAACGGTTTTGCTTGAAAAGGAAAATAACGGAACCCTTTATGTTGAAGGAGATGTTTTTGCCTTCAGGCTTAACAGAGTCGGATATCTGGGGCCGACAGTGGGCATATGGCTGGGTCAGCTTTTGAAGCTTGGAATACAGGGGAGACTTACTCTTGCAAGAGTCTGCTCACTTGCGCTATATATTGCTGTTATCTGTCTGGCCATGAAGCAGCTTAAAAGGGGAAAAACCGTTCTTGCGGTTGTGGCTCTTGCGCCGTCTGTTATCATGAGCACGGCCTGCCTCAGCTATGACGCATGGCTGTTTTCTTTTGTTTCCCTTTCCTTTGCCTGCTTCTTTGGGGAGCTCCAGCGGCCTGAGGAAAAGCTGACAAAAAGAGCGATAATCATGATGCTGGGTGCAATGCTTATAGGCTGCTGGACGAAGCCCCCCTATATCATTCTTATCCTCGCACTTTTGTTTATGCCGAAGGAAAAATTCGCCTCAAGGAAGCAGAGAAAGCTTTATTATTGGGGGATAATCTTCTGCATATTCTTTGCCCTGTGCTGCACCTATCTCATGACCTTTATGGACGGAGGACTTGAAGACAGCCGGAGCGGGAACGAGATTGATGCTGTTGGGCAGCTTCTTTTCATACTGCAGAATCCTCTGGAATTTTTGAAGGTTCTCTTCAATTTCAATCTGTCATATTTCGCCCCCTCAAACTGGGGAAGGTATCTGACGGACTGGGCATATATAGGCTCAACAAATGCTTTCCCGCTCCTCCTTGCAGCGCTGGCGCTTGCCGCCTTAGCTGACGGGAGAGATGAGAATTCAGCCTTGGCAAAAAAGCCCCTTATTCGCCTTTGGGGAATTGCAGTGCTTTTTATTATGGCGGAGGCAACTGCATTTGTTTTCTATCTGAGCTTCTCTTCTGTGGGTTCAGCTGTAATAGAGGGCTGCCAGCTGCGCTACAGGCTGCACATGCTTTTCCCCCTTATCATGTTCCTTCTTTCAGATGCGTTTCCTTCAAAACCGCAGCTTAAGCTTAAACACCCTGCATATGCAGCGTGTATTCTCAGCTTCGGAATAAATTTATATAGTCTGGTGATATCGGCATGAGCATTTCTCTCATAATCCCAACAATGAATGCGGAGGAGTTCATTGAGCCCCTCTTTGAAGCGCTTGATGCGCAAACCCTTAAGCCGGATGAGATATTGATTGTTGACTCCGCCTCTGAGGACGGAACCCTTGAGCTTTGCAGAAAGCATGAAAGAGTTGAAGTTATAAGCATAAACAGGGAGGAGTTTGACCACGGCAGAACCCGGGACATGGCAATTCGCCGGGCAAAGGGAGACTTAATCCTTTTTCTCACTCAGGACGCAGTTCCGGCAGATGAGCATTACGTTGAAAATCTCACAGCGCCACTAATTAAGGGCCTTGCTGCCATAGCCTCAGGAAGGCAGCTGCCCAAGGCGGATGCAAGGCCGGCTGAAAAGCTGGTGAGAGCCTTTAACTACCCGGAGATTAGCTTCATAAGATCTGAGGAGGACCTTCCAAGGCTTGGAATTAAAACCTTCTTTTTCTCCGATGCCTGCTCGGCTTATAAAAAAGAGGTTTATCTTGCTCTCGGAGGCTTTGATTACCCGGTTTTAACCGACGAGGATCTGTTTTTTGCGGCAAAGCTCATTTATGCAGGAGAAAAAATTGCCTACTGCGCAGATGCGGCTGTGTATCATTCCCACAATCTCTCCCTGAAGGAGCAATATAGAAGAAATTACATTCAGGGGGTTGAATTTAAAAGGCATGAGGAGCTGCTGAAAAACGTTTCCCTTGAGAGCGAAGGCTTTAAAATGGTGAAATATGTGCTGAAGGGCCTTATTAAAGAAGGAAAAGCGCTTTGCGCAATAGGCTTTTGCTTTGACTGCGCCGCAAGATTTCTGGGCAGCAGGGCAGGGAGAAGATAGAATGAAAATTTCTGTATGTCTTGCCTCATATAACGGGGAAAAGTATATACGCGCTCAGCTTGAGAGCATACTCTCACAGCTTCCGGAGGATGGAGAGCTCATTGTTTCAGACGATGGCTCTAAGGATTCAACTCCTGAGATTGTCTCCTCCTTCAAGGACGAGAGAATAAAATTTGTGGCCGGCCCCCAAAAGGGAGTTGTGAAAAACTTTGAGCATTTAATATCTGCGGCAGAGGGCGATATAATTTTCCTTTCAGACCAGGACGATGTTTGGGAAGGCAACAAGCTGGAGAAGGTTTTGAAATGCTTTGAGGGCAGCAGCTGCCTCTGCGTTCTTCATGATGCCGAGGTGACGGATGCCAATCTGGAGACAGTTATTCCTTCCTTTTTCGTTTGGAGAGGCGTTCATCACGGGGTTATAAACAACATACTGAAAAATTCCTACACAGGCTGCTGCATGGCCTTCAGGAAGGAGCTGAAGAAGAGCATTCTGCCCTTTCCGGAAAACATTGAAATGCACGACTGGTGGATAGGCCTTGTTTCGGAAAAGCTGCGGGCTTCATGTTTCCTTGAAGAAAAGCTTATAAAATACAGACGCCACGGGGAGAACACAAACTCCCTTGAAGGCTACCCGCTTAAGAGAAAAATTGAAAACAGAATTACCTTCATTAAGGCAGTGATTGGATGAGAAGAGGGGGTCTAAGCTCCAAGCTGCAAGCTGCAAGCTACAAGGAGACGAGGGTTACGAGTAGCCATGGGCGAAATTTATTTAAATAGTTTTTGCAGAGCAAAAAATATATAGGTTAGATAAAATAGTTCTTGCAATTAATTCCGGAATGTGCTATATTATTCGGGCAAACAAATCCGGGTGTAGCGCAGTTGGTAGCGTGCTTGAATGGGGTTCAAGAGGCCGGAAGTTCGAATCTTCTCACTCGGACCAAATCCTTGTTCTTAGGAACAAGGATTTTTCAATATTAAAGCAATTCAGGAGAATAAAATGGAAATAATAGAATTAAAAGAAAGCATCCTTGAAGACAACGACAAGGATGCAGAGCTTCTGAGGCAGAGCCTGAAAGAAAAAGGAACCTGCCTGCTCAATCTCATGTCTTCCCCCGGCTCCGGGAAAACAACCACCCTCCTTGCCCTTAACAGGGCCTTTGCAGGCAGGATAAAATGGGGAGTTATGGAAGCAGACATTGACAGTGATGTTGATGCAAGAACCATGCAGGAAAACGGAGTGCCGGCAATTCAGCTTCACACAGGGGGAATGTGCCACCTGGATGCAGACATGACCAGGCAGGGCATAACAGCCTTCAACAGAGAGGATCTTGAGCTTATTGTTCTTGAAAACATCGGTAATCTTGTGTGCCCCGCTGAGTTCGACACAGGAGCTGCAATTAACATGACCATACTGTCGGTCCCGGAGGGGGACGATAAGCCGGCTAAATATCCACTTATGTATGAAAGCTGCCAGATTCTCGTGGTGAATAAAATTGACACGATGCCTGTGTTCGATTTTAATAAGGAATTCATGGAGAGCTGCGCAAAAAAGCTGAACCCTGAAATTGAGATTTATTACATCTCTGCCAAAACAGGAGAGGGCGTTGAAGCGCTGGCAGATGCCCTTGTGAAAAAAGTGAAGGAATGGAACAGATAATGGCTAATGTGAGAGTTATTGAAATAGGCGAGTCAATATATGCCGAAAACAACAAATCTGCAGCAGTTATACGCAAAAAAATGAGCGAGCAGGGGACCCTGTTTCTCAACTTCATGTCCTCCCCCGGCTCAGGGAAAACAACCACCCTTTGCACTCTCATAAACATGCTTAAGGGCAGACTGAAGATTGCCGAAATGGATGTTGACATTGAGTCTTCTCTTGACGCCCAGAGGGTTGCCGACATGACAGGGGTCCCATCCCTTCAGATTCACAACGGAGGCCTTTGCCACATTGATGCAGACATGACCGAGCGGGCTCTCAGGGAATATGACACAAAGGGTCTTGATCTTCTCATACTTGAAAACATTGGTAATCTTGTGTGCCCTGCCGAGTTCGATACAGGCGCTCACAAAAATGTTACCATACTCTCCGTTCCGGAGGGAGATGACAAGCCCCTTAAATATCCCCTCATGTATCAGGCAAGCAATGTTGTGCTGATAAATAAAATCGACACAATGGACTATTTCGATTTCGACATGGAAAAGGCCAGGCAGAGAATCCTTAAGCTGAACCCGCTGGCAAAAATATTCCCCATAAGCGCAAAAACAGGGGAAGGCTTTGAGGAAGTCTGCAGCTGGATTTTTGAAGAGCTGGAAAAGATAAGAGCATGAGAATGAGAAAAAAACCCAATCTTGAAAAAAGAATGGGTTTGTGCAGCGAGCTGCTGCTTGAGGAAAACTGGAGACAGGAGCAGACAGATTTCAAAGAGCTGTGGCTTGAGCTTGGCTGCGGCAAGGGCAGCTTCACTGTGAAAACCGCGGGGGCAAATCCGGATGCGCTGATTGTTGCCATTGAAAAGGTTGAGAGCGCAATGGTTATGGCAATGGAGAAAGCCAAAGAGGAGAAGCTTGCCAATGTGAGGTTTGTAAACGGAGATGTGAGAGGCATTAATGAGCTTTTCAAAGAGGGAGAGGCTTCAAAGCTGTTCATTAACTTTCCCGACCCCTGGCCCAAGAGCAGAGACGCAAAATTCCGCCTTACATCTCCGGGCTTTCTGAGAAGGTATTCTTTGGCGCTTAAAGAGGGAGGGGAGCTGCTCTTCAGAACTGACAATCTTCCCCTTTTTGATTGGTCCCTTGAGCAGCTTGAAAAAGAGGGCTGGAGCCTGGTTTCCGTTAATAATGACGCAGACAACGAGATTAAAACAGACTACGAAACAAAATTTTTTGCAGAAGGCATTAAAATCAACATGCTTTGCGCAAAGAAAAACGTGAACACCAAATCCTTGAAGGACGGAGAGACTGAAAGACTCAGAAATGCGGCTCTTTCAGATGCAAGATTGAAATGAGATTTATTTCCTGGAATGTAAACGGGCTGCGCGCAGCCGTTGGAAAGGGCTTTGAAGACATTTTCTATGCTCTTGACGCTGACTTTTTCTGCCTTCAGGAGACTAAGCTTCAGGAGGGGCAGATTGCGCTTGATTTGCCGGGCTATGAGCAGTACTGGTGTTATGCGGAGAAAAAGGGCTACTCCGGAACGGCGATTTTCACGAAGCACAGCCCTCTTTCGGCTTCATATAACATTGGCGTTGAGGAGCATTCCCATGAAGGGCGATCAATAACTCTTGAGTATGAAAGCTTCTTTCTTGTTTGCGTATATACGCCTAACTCCCAGGATGAGCTGAAACGCCTTGATTACCGCATGGAGTGGGAGGATGCTTTCAGAGAATATCTGCTGGAGCTCAAATTAAAAAAACCGGTTATAGTCTGCGGTGATTTGAACGTTGCCCATGAAGAGATTGACCTTGCAAATCCAGACAGAAATCATAATAACCCAGGTTTTTCGGATCAGGAGAGGGAGAAGTTCGGAGAGCTGCTTGCTTCCGGCTTCACCGATTCCTTCAGATATCTCCATCCGGAGGAGCAGAAATATTCCTGGTGGTCCTACAGGATGAAGGCCAGGGAAAGAAATGTGGGTTGGCGCATTGACTATTTTCTGGTTTCGGATTCCATCAACAATAATATTAAGGCAGCAGATATACACAATGAAATCTTCGGCTCTGACCATTGCCCGGTCCGTTTGGATTTAGAGCTGTGAAAATCGGGACCGTTGAAATTAAAGGAAAACTGACTCTTGCGCCGATGGCAGGAGTCAGCGATTTTGCGTTCCGGGAAATATGCGCACGGCAGGGAGCGGCCCTGAGCTGCACGGAGATGATTTCTTCAAAGGCTCTTGTGTTCGGAGACAAAAAGACAGAGGAGCTAATGTATATTTCTCCCAATAATCACCCCTGCGCCCTTCAGCTTTTCGGCCATGAGCCGGACATAATGGCGGAGGCGGCCAAAATCGCCCTGGAAAAATCAGAGGCAGACATGATAGACATTAATTGCGGCTGCCCGGTTGGAAAAATAGTTAAATCGGGAGACGGCTCCGCTCTTATGAAAGCCCCGGAGCTGGCGGCTGAAATTGTTGAAAAGGTGAGCAATGCAGTTAATGCTCCGGTGACCGTTAAATTCAGAAAGGGATTTGACGGGGGAAGTGTTAATGCGGTTGAATTTGCCAGGCTGATGGAACAGACCGGGGCTGCCGCTGTTGCGGTGCACGGGAGAACGAGAGCTCAGATGTATTCAGGCCGGGCCGACTGGGACATTATAAAGGAAGTAAAAAAGGCTGTTTCAATACCGGTTATTGCAAACGGCGATGTGTTTTCAAGGGAGGATGCTGAGCATATCCTTAACTATACCGGCGCAGATTTAGCCATGGTTGGAAGGGGCTCCTTTGGAAACCCCTGGATTTTCTCGGAAAAAGAGCTTCCGCCCTTGGACGAAAGAATGGATACGGCCCTTGAACACATAGAAATGCTCGCCGAAAGGCGGGGAGAGAGATATGCCTGCCTTGAAGGAAGACATCTTACCGGCCATTATCTTCACGGAGTTCGGGGAGCCTCATATTACAGGCAGCAGATTGTTAAAATTGAGAGCCTTGAACAGTTCAGAAAATTGATAAAAGATATAAAGCGCGACTTGCAATAGAACGCATAATTGTGATATAATATCACGATTTTTATTTGAATAAATGAGGTTATTCCTTTGAAAAAGAACAAAATATCAAACAATGTTATAAGGCGTATGCCAAGATATCTGCGCAAGCTGAATGAGCTGAGTGAAAGGGGAATTTCAAGAGTATCCTCCTTTGAGCTTGGTGAACAGCTGGGCTTCACCCCTTCCCAAATCAGGCAGGATTTCAGCTGCTTCGGTGAATTCGGCCAGCAGGGCTATGGCTATAATGTTCAGGAGCTTAAAAGCCACATCTCCCAGATTCTGGGGATGGACAAAGGCTTTACCGCCGTTTTAATAGGCGTTGGGCACATAGGTCATGCGCTGATGGAGAATTTCTGCTTTTCAGAGTGGGGATTTAATCTTGCCATGGCATTCGACATTAACGAGAATATAATAGGCAAAGAAATCGGCGGAATTCAGGTTTCCCATGTTGAGGGCCTTGCAGACTATATTAAAACCAACAAGGTTGACATGGCAGTTCTTGCGGTTCCCCAGTCTGCAGCAGTTGCCGTTACCAAAACACTGACAGACAACGGAGTTAACGCAATCTGGAACTTCACCAACATGGAAATAACCGAGCCCGGCAGCCCGGTTATAGTTGAGAACATCCATTTTTCAGACAGTCTTCTCTCTTTAGGCTATTACATTTCAGAGAGCAGGGACTGAATGAAGGGCGATACGATTGCTGCAATTGCAACAGGGCAGCAGCTGAGCGCAATCGGAATAATAAGAATTTCCGGGCCGGATGCCGTTGATGCGGCAAACCGGCTTTTTTCTCCGCTGAACGGTAAAAGACTCTCCGAATCAGAAGACAGGAAGCTTATATATGGGAGGCTGAAGGATACCTCCGGCAGACTGCTTGACATGTGCCTCTGCACAGTGAGCCATGCCCCCGATTCCTACACCGGAGAAGATACGGCTGAATTTCAGTGCCACGGGTCACCGGCGGTTCTGAGAGCCGTTATGGAGGCTCTGTTTGAGCTTGGAATCAGGCAGGCCGGGCCGGGGGAGTTTACGAAGAGGGCTTTTGTTAACGGGAAAATGGACCTGGTGAGCGCTGAAGCTGTTGCAGACCTTGTTGATGCCCAAACCGTTGATGCCGCACAAAATGCTGCAGGGCAGCTCTCAGGCGCAATTTCGGGAAAAATGGAGGGCATATATTCAAAGCTTTCAGACATGTGCTCCCATTTTCATGCGGTTCTCGATTACCCCGATGAAGACATTGAAGACTTTGAAATTGAAAGCTACAGGCAGGAGCTGGAGAGCTCTGCAGAAGCCTTGGAGAGGCTGCTTTCAACTGTGAACAGCGGCCGGATTTTAAAAGAGGGAATAAGCACTGTTATTGCAGGAAATCCCAATGCAGGAAAGAGCTCTCTGCTCAATGCCCTTCTGGGCTATGACAGAGCCATAGTAACTCCGGAGGCCGGCACAACCAGAGACACAATTGAAGAAAAGGTCAAGATAGGGAATCTTGTTCTCAGACTCACGGACACGGCAGGGCTCAGAGAAACCTCAAATGAGGCAGAGAGACTGGGGGTTAAAAGAAGTCTTGATGCCCTTAACAATGCCGAGCTTGTTATTAACATTATAGACGGCACAACTGACGATGAACCTCTTGGGGGCAACTGCCTTGTTGTTTATAACAAATGCGATCTTCCCGGCTTTAAGGGGGGAGAAATAAACATAAGCGCAAAAACAGGAGAGGGAATAGAGAAGCTGAAGGAAAAAATTTCTGAGCGGTTCCCCATGCCCTATAATCCTGCAGGAGAAATACTCACTAATTTGAGGCAGGCGGAAGCAGTTAAAACCGCTCATGAATATATGCTTTCCGCCATTGAAGCGCTGAAGACCGGCGCAACTCCAGACATTGTGCTCACTGAAGCTGAGGGAGCGATGAATGCGATTGCGCAGCTCACAGGCAGGAAAATCCATGAAGACATTACAAACAGAATATTTTCCCGCTTCTGCGTTGGAAAATGAAAACCACCGGTTGAAAAACCGATGGTTTTTTAATTCGCTTATTCAAGCTCGAAGGAGCCGGTGTAGAGCTGGTAGTAAGTGCCCTTCTGTTCAAGAAGCTTTTCGTGATTGCCCCGTTCGATGATTCTGCCGTGGTCAAGAACCATAATCACATCGGCATCCATGATGGTTGAGAGCCTGTGGGCAATAACAAACACGGTTCTGCCCTCCATGAGCTTGTCCATGCCCCGCTGAACAACTATCTCAGTGTGGGTATCGATTGAGGAGGTGGCCTCGTCGAGTATCATTACAGGGGGATCGGCAACGGCTGCTCTTGCTATTGCTATGAGCTGTCTCTGCCCCTGAGAAAGATTTGCCCCGTTGTTAACAAGCTCTGTTTCATATCCCAGCGGAAGTCGGGTTATGAAGTCGTCTGCGCCTGCAAGCTTTGCTGCGGCTATGCACTCATCATCGCTTGCATCAAGGCGGCCGTAACGTATGTTTTCCATAACGGTTCCGGTGAAGAGGTTTGTGTCCTGAAGGACAATTCCCAGTGAACGCCGAAGGTCAGGCTTTTTGATTTTGTTTATGTTTATGCCGTCATAGCGAATCTTTCCGTCTGCAATGTCATAGAAGCGGTTGATGAGATTTGTGATGGTTGTCTTGCCGGCTCCTGTTGCGCCAACAAAAGCAACCTTCTGCCCGGGCTCTGCATACACAGAGATGTCGTGGAGAATTTCCTTGCCCTCTTCATAGGAGAAATCCACATTAACCATTCTCACATCGCCCTTAAGCTCGGTGTAGGTTAAGGTGCCGTCTCCGTGGGGATGCTTCCAGGCCCAACGGCCTGTGCGCTGGGAGGTTTCGCTTATTTCACCGTTTTCGGAAATTTCGGCATTGACAAGGGTTACATATCCGTCATCCTCTTCTGAGGGCTCATCTATGAGCTCAAACACCCGTTCTGCGCCTGCTGAAGCCATTACAACGGAGTTGAGCTGCTGGCTCAGCTGGTTGCAGTTTCCGGTGAACTGGCGCACAAGACCGAGGAAGGGAACAACAACAGTTATGTCAAGAGGGAGGCCCGAAAGGCTGAGATTCTTAACTCCGGAGAGTATGCAGATACCTCCCACAAGAGCAGTGACAACATAGAGTATGTTTCCGATGTTTCCGAATATGGGACCGAGGGTATTTGCATAGGCATTGGCGCGCCAGGAGTCTTCATATAAAGCATCATTCACTTTATCAAAATCCGAAACGGACTGCTGCTCATGGCAGAATACCTTCACAACCTTTTGCCCGGTCATCATTTCCTGGATGAAGCCCTCGGTTTTTGCAATGCTTTTCTGGCTGCGAAGGAAGTATTTTGCGCTTCCGCCGCCCACCGTTTTGGTTACATACAGCATTCCTATAACAGCAATGAGGGGAATGAGCGCAAGCCAGACTGAGAAATAAATCATCATGAAAAACGCAACTGTTATAACCGCAACGGCTCTTAAAAGGGAGGGAATTGCCTGGGATATGAGCTGGCGAAGGGTATCAATGTCGTTTGTGTAGTGGCTCATGATGTCGCCATGCTTGTTTGTGTCGAAATATTTTACGGGCAGATCCTGCATGCCGTCAAACATTTCCTGCCTGAGTTTGTTGAGGTAGCCCTGAGTTATAATGGCCATAAGCTGGGACTCAACAGTTATGGAGATGAAGGCCAGAACATAGAGGATGATGAGAATTGTGAGATAGTGGAATATTTCAGGCTTTGCTGCAGCCCAGTTTCCGCTTTCATACCAGTTTTCAATGGATGTGAGTATATTCTGGGTGAAATATGTGGGTATGGCGGAAACAACAGCGGTGAAGAGAATCAGGAGGAAGGATATGGGGGCCATCTTAGGATAGTATTCAAAGAGCTTTTTGGTTGCCCTTATGAGGGACTTTAAAGAGCCGGGTGAAGGTTTTTTATTCATCAAAGTCACCTCCGTTCATCTGCTGCTCATAAGTTTCTCTGTATATTTCGCAGGTTTCAAGAAGCTCTTCATGTTTTCCGAGGGCAGAAATGCTCCCGTTTTCCATGACAATTATCATGTCTGATTCCATGACAGAGGCAACACGCTGAGCGATTATAATTTTTGTTGTTGAAGGAATGAATTTACTGAAGCCCTTTCTTATGAGAGCATCTGTTTTCATGTCTACAGCGCTGGTGGAATCGTCAAGAATGAGGATTTTGGGCTTTTTCAGGAGCGCTCTTGCAATGCAGAGCCTTTGCTTCTGTCCACCGGAGACATTTGCCCCTCCCTGCTCAATGAACTTTTCATAGCCCTCGGGGGAGGCATCGATGTAATCCTTAACCTGGGCAAGAGCGCAGGCCTCAGCAATCTCTTCGTCGGTTGCATCGGGATTTCCCCAACGGAGATTTTCCTTTATGGTTCCGGCGAAAAGAAGGTTTTTCTGAAGAACAACGGAAACCGCATTTCTCAGAGAATCAAGATCGTAATTGCGGACATCTACACCGCCCACCTTAACGCTTCCCTTGCTCACATCATAGAGCCTGGGGATGAGCTGAATAAGAGTTGTTTTGCTGGAGCCTGTTCCGCCGAGAATGCCAACTGTCATCCCCGACTCAATATTCAGATTAATATCTGAAAGAGCATATTTTTCGGCGTTTTCCGAATATTTGAAGGAAACATTCTCAAATGTAATGCTTCCGTCCTTAACCTCGAAGATCGGGTTTTCCGGATTAACGATGGCCGGTTTTTCGTCGAGAATTTCGCAAATTCTCGATGCGCTTTCTGCGCTCATTGTGAGGATAACATATATAGCGCCGAACATCATGAGGCTCATGAGAACCTGCATTCCGTAGGTTGTCATGGCGGAGAGCTGACCAACGTCAATAGTCTGCCCCCTGCCGGTGATTATCATGCGGCTTCCAACGGCATATACGAACACCATGTTGAAATACATGCAGAACTGCATGAGAGGGGTGTTTATGGCAACAATACGCTCTGCGCGGGTGAAGTCGTTCTTAATATTGTCTGAGGCGGTGTTGAATTTTTCTTTTTCAAAGTCTTCTCTGGCAAAGCCCTTAACAACCCGGATTGCTCTCACATTTTCTTCAATGGATTCATTCAGTCTGTCATATTTCCGAAATACAGACCTGAAGGCGGGCATGGCATTTTTTGCCACAAGATAAAGGCCGCAGCCCAGCACCGGAACCACAACAACAAAGGTCATTGCAAGCATGCCGCCCATTCTGAAGGCCATTATAACGCAGAATATGACCATGAGCGGGCAACGGATGGCAGTGCGGATTATCATCATGAAGGCCATCTGAACATTTGAAACGTCAGTTGTCATTCTGGTGACGAGGGAGGCCTCTGAAAATTTGTCTACATTTTCAAAGGAGAAGCTCTGAATTTTCTCAAATATGTCGTGGCGGAGATTTTTGGCAAAGCCGGAGGAGGCTTTTGAGCAGGTGTAGGCCGCAATTGAGCCGCAGGCAAGGGATATGACAGCCATCACAAGAAGCTTCAGTCCGATTTTAATAATCTCACTCATCGGGTCTGAGGCCTTGATCCCATTAACCAGATTTGCGGTTATGAAGGGAATAAACACCTCCAAAAACACCTCGGCCACAATAAAAATTAATGTTAGGATTGTAACATTTTTGTATTCTCTGATACTTTTTGAAAGTTTCTTAATCATCTATAATTTCCTGCATTCAAGATAATATCGTTTGTCGGCTGCCTGCCCTATGGAAAAGCTTTTCTTAGGGTAGGGGCCGAATTTTCTCACATGGTCAAAAAGCTCATCCTTCTTCAAAGGCGGAAGGAGTATGGATATGCAGCCGGGCTGCTCACCAAACCTTGCAGCGGTTTCATCGCCGTGGATATAATCAATGCAGCCGCCGTGGGCAGCAACATAGTTCCTGCAGTATTCGTCGCAGGAGGAGATTATTTCGGCATAGTTAGAGCAGCGGCTGAAATCAATTTTATGATGGAAGGCTGAATCCGTGCTGAAAATGACTCTGTGAATAGGTTCAAAAACTATTGAATCATCTCTTATGTCCAGCAGCTCCACAAGAGCATGCCCGTCACCGCAGAGCCTTGCTGCAGCGAGAGAATGGTTACCGTCGCCTATGGCAGCGCTTTTTACGAGACTGCCGTCTGCTTCGGCAAGCCAGCCCTGAATGTGCCCGCCTCCGGAGTTGAGCTCAAAATCATAGAGAAGCTCGCCTTTTTCAACAGAGGAAAAAACGTTGTCCTCAGTGAAAACGAGGGCATGGGGCATTTCAAGGGGGGCTTCCTTCCTGATGGCAATGCGGGGAGGCAGCCTGTCGCTCACAACGCCTTCAGTTGCAAGCACATCCCCGTTAAGGTCTAAGAGACCTATGAGACCGCGCCTGACTGCGCCGCTGCTGAGGGTCCTCTCAATGTAGATGAAGGAGTCTTTCAGGCAACGGAAAACGCCATCGTTAATATAGCGGAGCATGCAGGCGTTTTCCTCTCCGGCCTTTCTGCCGAGGGGGAGATAGGCCTCCGGGAGCATCATGCGCAATGTGCTGGGAGCGTTACCAATGTAATCGCTCAGCCTGTCCCAGTATTCCGGTTCAGAGGTGTGCTGATCACAAGCGATAACGCTCCATTTTGGCATATCAATTCCCTTTTGGGGAATGAGTATATCTGTTTTTTTGAACAGGGAATTCAATTAATTATTGAATTTGCTCAAGATAGTCCACAATCTTTTCGACTGTGGTGAGACAGGCTGCGTCTTCGTCGGAAATCTGTATGCCGTAGGTATCCTCCAAAGCCATAATGAGTTCGACAATGTCGAGAGAATCTGCGCCGATGTCATCAATGAGGTTGGTGTCCATCGTGATGGAATCGGGATCAATTTCGAACTGGTTTGCAAGAGTGTCTCTGACTGTTTCGAATATCATGTTTACCCTCCTAATTCAGGCCCATTCCTTAACTTTGGGCTTTTTTGTCTGTGATTCTGCAGGGGACTGAGATTTTTCTGTTTTTATCGGGGTAACAACAACCCGTCTGTTAGGCTCCTCTCCGGAGGAGGCTGTTGTAACGCCCTCATAATTCTGAAGAGCAGTGTGAATAACATGCCGCTCATATGAATTCATGGGCTCCAAAGCCATGCTGCGCTTATATTTTATGGCTTTTTCAGCCATTTTTTCAGCAAGCTTTGTGAGAGAGTCCTCGCGCTTTGCGCGATAGGATTCGGCATCGATGTTGATGTGGCTGCGCTTATCATTGCCATGATTCATTGCATAATTTGTTAGATGCTGGATGGCATCAAGGGTCTCGCCGCGTCTGCCTATAACAGAGCCTATGCCCTTGCCTGAAAGATTAACATCAATTCCGCCTCCGCTGCGGGAAGAAATCTCTATGTTTGCCTCAACATTCATGTGCTCAAAGAGACCTTCAAGGAAGGAACGAATTGCGGCATATTCCGCATTTTCTTCAACCTTGCTGACAGGAGGCTTTTTATCCTGCTTTGTTTGAGATGAATGCTCGGATTTGACTGAAGACTGCTTTTCGGGTTTTTCGGTTTTCTTTTTGGGTGCCGGTTTTTCTTTTTTGGGGCTTTCATCAGGAATTTCATAGCTCACGCGAACCTTTGCAGGGCTTGCGCCTATGCCTAAAAAACCTGATTTTGCTCTTTCAAGGATCTCAACAGAAACATCGTCTCTTTCCATTCCAAGCTCTTCAAGAGCGGCGGCAATGGCAATGTCTTCTGTGCGACCGGACTTTTCAAGCGTTTTAATCATGTTTCTTCTTCTTTCTCTGTTTTGCTGTATCTGTTTGGATCATAGGCGCGGCCTCTGGCATAGCGCCGGTTGCCCACCTGAGAAGCGGGAATCTCATTGTCTTCTATTCCCAGACGCTCTCTGCGCTCTGCGCGCTCTTCCTTTTCTATTGCGGCCTTGCGCTCATTGTCCTTCTGCTTCTGATTTGCCTGAATTTTCTTTTTGCTTGTGTTTGCATTCTGCTCGCTTGTGCCCTCGGCGTGCTTCCGTTCGGTTTCAAGACGGTTGAGCTCAAGCTCTCTCTCCCTTTCCTTGCGGGCAAGGTTCTTTTCTGCATCCTCTTTATCAAGCTTTTTCTTGAAGATTTTGGTGAGGATGAAATCTCTTGCCATGCCGAAAACGCTGTTTGCAATCCAGTAAACGCCCATTGAGGCAGGCATGATGAAGCAGAACCAAAGAGACATGATGGGCATCATGAGAGACATTGACTTCATTGAGGCTTCGGTCTGAGCATCCTGCTGGGGGTTTGACATTGTGCTCACCTTCATGGAAAGCCAGGAGAGCAGCGTTGCAATGACGGGGATGAGGAAAAGCGCAAAGCTGAAATCATCTGCCCAGGGCTTCCACTGGGGCACGGTGCCCAGATTGATGCCGATGGATGTGAAATCTATGTCTTGAAGCTTGGAAAGATCAAAGGCCGAAAAAACATCTGAGCTTGAGATGAGACCTTTGAACTCGGCCCAGTGCTGATGCATTATGTCGGTCAGCTTGATTTCGAAATATGCGTCGGTCTTTTCGGGGATTGTGTACCAGCCGCTTTCAACGAAAAAGTTCTTTATGGCTTCAACGGCATCATCGCCGATGAACATCATTCTGGAAAGGGGCTGACGGATTACGCTGTAGAGCGCAATGAGGATGGGGAAGGGGATGAGAGACCAGAGGCAGCCGGACATTGGGTTAACGCCCTCTTCCCGGTAGAGCTTCTGCATCTCCTGCTGCAGCTTCTGCTGATTCCCCTCGTGCCTGCGCTGGAGCTCCTGCATTTTCGGCTGAACGCGGGTCATGCGCATGGAGCCGATTTTGCTCTTTGCCATAAACGGAGTGAGGATAAGGTTGACAATCAGTGCAAAAAGAACAACTGCCAAGCCATAGCTGTCAGTCCAGTTGTAGAGCCAGAGCATAAGCCATGCAAAGGGTTTGGTGATTGTTGCCCACATAGGCTTTCTCCTTTAATAGTTATGGTACGGGATCATATACCCTGTAGTCCTTTGAGTGAAAGGGGTGACAGCGGCATATGCGCAAAAAGGAAAGCCATCCGCCCTTGAGAGCGCCGTATTTTTCGATGGCTTCCAGAGCATACTGGGAGCAGGTTGGAATAAATCTGCAGCAGGAGGGACGGTTGGGAGAAATGTTTGAACGGTAAAATCTTATTAAAAAGAGCAGGAGGCGTTTCATTTTAAAATGCCCAGTTCTTCGCAGGCCTTCAGAAAGGCTTTTTCAAGCTCTGAATAAGAGGCATTGATGCAGCCGTGCCTTGCAACAATAACAAGATCGTAGCCCGGCTGGAGGGAGACGGAGTTGAGCCTGTAGATCTCCCGAAGCCTGCGCTTAATCCGGTTCCTCACAACGGCATGCCCAAGCTTGGCAGAGACAGTGTAGCCCACTCTGCTGCAAACGGTTTTGTTCTTCCTGCAGTAGACAACCACATTCCCGGTTACAGCCGACTTGCCCTTTGAATAGAGCCGGCGAAAATCACTGTTGCTTTTTAATGTGTATTTTGAGTTCAAAATTCCCGTAAACACCTAAAGGGTGGAGGCTATCCACCCTGTGCAGTCTTATATTTTAACCTTTGTCCCGGCCAAAACTCAGGCGCTGAGTTTTGCTCTGCCCTTTGCTCTGCGGCGGGAAAGAACCTTGCGTCCGTTGGCAGTTTTCATTCTTTTTCTGAAGCCGTGCTCCTTGCTGCGCTGACGCTTCTTGGGCTGATAGGTACGAAGCATTTGAAAGTTTCTCCTTTCGGTTTAATACTCAACATCAGGATTTCTCCTGAAGTAGTTGACAAAATTACTCGGCAGTAGCACTGCCGAGAGGTTATTATATATTATAAATCCTTTGCTTGTCAACAAAAATTAAAGCTCAGATTTAAATTTTGAGAAGTCTGAGAGGGATTTGAAGCCTATTTTAAATATTTTTTTCAGGTCGATTGAATTTACGCCGGCGCCTCTTGCTTTGAAGCTGATTTCCCTGAAGGTGATGTTTTCTCCATAGTGGGCAAAGAGCGCCGTGAGAACAATGTTGGGGAGGGAGTAATCCGAATCCATTCTGTTAATATACTTTTCAACAAGCCGGGCTTTCATGAGGCGGAAGGGGGCGTTTGCGTCGGGAACCTTTGCCCCAAAATAGAAACGAACCAGAAGGCAGACCACCTTCTCAACATATTTTCTTGCCTTTCCGTCGCCTCTCACGGGGCGCATTCCGATTACCGCATCGTGTTCATTGCGCAGGTCCCAGAAGGCTTCAAATTCCGCAGGGTCGGTCTGCCCGTCGGAGTCGGTTTGGAAAACGTAGTCGGCGCCGCGCTCAATTGCAAGCTTATAAAGGGCAATAAGCTTTGGACCATGCTGCTTGAGGGTGTTTTCAAGAATTTCCAGAGAGGGAAGCTCCTTGCAGAGAGCCGCTAAAACGGCATGGGTGCCGTCGGTGCTTCCACTGTCTGCAACAACAAGGCGGGAGCCGGGTCCCTTCCCGTTTAAAACAGGATACCAGGCTCTGACAACTGCTTCAATGTTTGCCTCCTCATTGTAGGCCGGCATTACAATGTATAAATTGTCCATGAAAACTCCTTTTTATATGGAAAGATAGTATTTTGAACCGGGGAGCTTTTTCAGCACCCATGTGAGTCCGGCGCAGATAACAAAGGCTACGCCGCATTTAACGATTGAGCCGTTTGGATATTCCATCCATTCAATGCCGCTTAAGAAGGTCAGAATGAAGGACTGAAAGACGTATATTCCCAAGGTGAGGGGCGCAAGCAGGTTTGTGAGGGAAATGAGGAGCTTGCTTTTAATTTCCAACCGGAGAAAGAAGGTGAAGATGAGAATTACCCAGGCAATCATCACAAGGGAATCATACATGTTGTGAACAAAATCAACAGCGAAGAGCTTCTGACAGATGTAATAAAAGTAGAAGGAGGCAGCTGCCGAGAAGAGAAGCAGAACAGCAAAATGAACCGCCAGAGGCAGCTTTTTGAGAGCATTGCTGAACAGGGGCATCACTGAGCCCAAAAACATATACTGCAGGCAGGTCCAAAGGCGAAGAGCGTTAAAGCGGGTTCCCGCAACCTCCGGCTTCCCTCTGAGATATGAGATGAGTTGCAAAAGAACGGACAGAAACAAAAATGCAAGCCACCATTTTGAACTGTTTTCGGGAAGGTCTTTAAAAAAGTATGTTATGAGAGTAATCAGGAGGTATGTCAGAAGGCTTGCCCAAAGATACCAGAGATGACCCAACCAGTTGGTTGTGAAAAAGCTGCCGACCAGTATTTCCAGAAAGTGAAGAAAACCCTTTGGGCTTCCGCCATAGTAAACGAGGAGAATATCGTCAAAAACAAAGGCAATCAGCGCCCAAATGAGTATGAGTCTGAGATATTGAAGAATTTTACGGAGAAGATATTCGCTCGTTATTTCTGCTTTCTGAAAAAGAAAATAACCTGAAACCGTGAAGAAAACGGGAACGGAGAAGCCGCAAAGATAATAAAGATAAAGAGTATAAGCATTTTGTTGTGTGCACAATCCGTGAAGACCGATGACGCCTGCTGAAGCAAGAATTCTTAGAAAATCTATGCCGATATTTCTTGTTTTCATGATTTTTTCCTAAAATATAATTCCGGGGCAAAGGAGGAGACGAGCATTATGGGATACAAGAAGATTATCGGGACAATATACCGCAGGTTGCTTACCGGGCCCAGAATGAAGGTTGCCCAGAAGCTGAGAGGGAGAATGATTACAGCCGTCTTGCCGAAATAGCCACGGGCAATCATTCCAAAAAAGCAGAAGAGCATGAACCAGAGGGCGAAGGAGAGAGAAAAAATGTTGAAGACCTGGGGCAGATTTTTGAGGGCCGAGTAGGTTGCAATTCCCTGATAGAACTCCAGCAGCTTGGGAAATTTGCTCTCAACATAAAAGGGTGCAGGAATCTGTTCTGCAGGGTCAACATTTGTTTCAATATAGACCCTTCCAGAGAATTCATCCTTTGCGTTGGCTGCCGGATACCAGTAGGGGAGGTGAAGCGAAAGAAAGGCGTTCACATAGGATTTGAGGTGCTCCGGCAAGAGCTTGAGCCACTCCGTTAAAAGTCCCTTAAACCCAACGGAATCATCGAAATTATCCTTAATGGGGTCTGCAAAGCGGGGATTGTATAATTCAGCGATTTCCTCCATGGATTTATAAGAAAAGATGCGGGAAACAGCTGCAGCATCCTCCTCTGAAAGAGAAGAGGGATCGTCTGAAACGGCTCGCGCAAGCTGCTGAAGGGGAACGCTTAGCATTTCGGCTGAGCGTCCTTTTTCAATTCCCAGAAGGGGATATATGAAAAGGGATATTGAGAAATACAGGGCGCAGGGAACAAGAAACAGGGCAAATACCTTTATCCTGTTTCTTTTGAAAATGAAAAGAAGAACGAGGGCACAAACAGGCAGAGCATATGCTGCATTGTTCCTGAACAGGCAGAAAAGAAGCCCCAAAAACGAAAAACGAAGCAGATTTAAAGGAGATTTGAAATATTTTTCACTGTCTGAACTGAGCTCAATGAGCTCGAGGGCAAGAAGCATAAGAAAGCAGGCGCAGGAAACATCCTTCACGGGGATGAAGGAGAAAATTGCAACAATGGGATTTAGGGCAAAAAAGGCAAAAGAGATTATAATGAGCGCTTTGGGAAGCCTTTTCCTGGCCGCTCTGTGAATGAAGAGAGCGCATATTCCGGAAATGAAGAGCATTTGGCAGAGCCCAAAGACTGAAATTGCCTTTGCATAGTCAAAATCAAAAAACCTGAAGAATACTTCGAGAATGAAGGTGTGCAGCGGAGGGTGATGAGAAGTATATTGCCCGGAAATTATCTGCCCGGCCTGATAGCTTATGTCATATCCCCAAACACCCGGATAATAGGCCAGATAACAGGGGAGCCAGAAAAGAAAAAGAACGAGCCAGATTAGAAAAAAGCTGCGCCGGCGGTGAAGAAATGAATAATTGCCGGAGTTTAAATCGACTGAATAAAGGAAGGAAACCGGGAAAAAAATTAAAGCCGCAAGAACAAGAAAAACGGCAAAGGCAAGGCACAGAGTCTTTGCGCTTGAAAACAGGACAAAAAAGTCGTTGGTTTCATACATAGCATGCCCGATGACTGCGGCAAGAGAGAAAAGAAGGGAGAAAACCGCAGCGGAGATATAAACCTTTTTATCCTTTTTGAAAATTCTGCTCATGCTTTAATATAGACCGAGGCTGCATTATCGGAGTCAAGCGTGAAAATTTCTTCATAACCGTTTTCGGAGAGGAAAGCGGACATACGCTCATCATTAAACTCAAGCTGCACTACTATGCACACAGGCAGTTCCTCTTCAAGCTCGGAAAAATACTCGTCCTTAAGTTCGGCTGAAAAATCAATCACAGGGGCGGTGAAGGAAAATCTTGTGGCATGGAGGCGGCCGGAATGAATGTAGAGCATGTCCCAGTTGCCGTAAACGGATATTCTGTCTTCGGCAGAGGTGTTTTCGCAGATGACTGCGGAAAGAGCTTTAACATCTTCGGAGTGGCAGTCAACATTTCTTGTGTTGTAATAGCCGGGCAGCCAGGCTGCCAGATTGAGCCATTCGGGAAGAGCAAAGAACAGCAGGCACACTGCAAGCAGAGCGGAGACAATGGAATCTGCCCCTTTCTCGCTGCAGAGCCGGAAGAGAAGCGAAATGGGATAAGCGATTGCCGGAATCATGACCATGAAATAGTGCTCATAGAAAAAGCCGGAAACCGAGGCCATGAAAAGGGCAAAAAGAATATATAACAGATAGATGATGCTCAGGAAATCCTTTTTCAGGAAAAATATGACGGTAATTGAGGAAAAGGCAAGGAGAATTGCAGGCTCGGAAAGGAATGTGAGCGCAACTGCCCACTGGTCTGAAAGGGAGATGCCCCCGTCTCTGAAGCTTGTGTAGAGATAGTTGAAGCCAATGTATGTGTCCCAAAAAGACTTGAGAGCGCCTTTGGCTGCAAACCAGATTATGAAGGGAACAATTGCAAGAAGCATGCCGAGGCAGAAGAAGAGCAGGAATTCCGGGATGGTCTTGAGCTGCTTTTTGATTATTGCGTCTGCAAGCACTGTAAGGCAGAACACAACCCACATTGAAGCCATGTTGGGCTGAAGCATTAATATGCAGCCGCAGCCGAAGCCGCAGACGAAAAGCCTCAGTCTGTTTATTTTGCCGTTGAGAAAATAATCAAGAAAAATAAAGAGCCCCCAGGCAATGAAGGACATGGCATATTCCTCGGTTTTGTTGCCGCCGCCGAAGAACCAGAATAATGGATTGAAGCAGACAAGAATTATTAGCAGAGAGGGAAAAACTCCGCAGCTGAGCCTTGAAATTTTGAATATTCCAAGGCAGGTGAAAAACATGAAAACAATCTCAATAAACCAAACTCCGTGATCATAATTTATGAGAAGACCGAGATAGTTGATCACATAGAGAAGAGGCCCCTTATGGTCAAAGCTGTCTTTATAGGGAGTGTAGCCGTTTTTCATCATGAGAGCAACGGTGCGAAAAACGCTTGAATCCGTGCCTGTGTCGAGAATCTGGAAGATGTTCATGGTCCCGGAGGTCATGAAAAGAAACGCAATCAGGGAGATTGTTATGCAGACGAATATTTTGCTTTTTAATTCGGAAATTTTCATTTTAGCGGCGTAACCTTTCGGCACTTATTAGCGAGAGCTCAAAGTCGGTGCGGTTTTTCTGCCTGATTGAGTCAAGAATCATTCCGGAGAAGAAGGACTGGATTGCTGCAATAACCACAAAGCCGCAGACAATCAGCGTTGGATATTTGGGAACAAGACCGGTTCTTGCATATTCCGAGAGGACGGGAAGAAAGAAAACGGCTGCGAGAACAAGGAGAAGAAGGGAAATAATTCCGAAAAAGGAGAGGGGTTTATAGATTCTGAAAAGGCGCATTATGGTTTTGAGAACCTTGAACCCGTCTGAATAGGTGTTGAGCTTTGATTCGCTGCCCTCGGGCCGGTCTCTGTAGCTAACGGTTACGTTTTCAACAGCCATGTTCATTTCTATTGCGTGTATACTCATTTCGGTTTCAATCTCAAAGCCCTTCGAGAGCACGGGGAAGGTTTTCACGAACTGATGGCTCATGGCTCTGTAGCCCGTCATAATGTCTTGAATTTCGCCCTTAAAAAGAGTGTTGATGGAAAATCTCACCAGATTATTTCCGAAATTATGGAAGGGACGTTTGTTTTCTTCTTTGTAGGTTGAAGAAAGCCTGTCTCCAACCACCATGTCCGCCTGACTGTTTAAAACAAGGTCAATCATTTCGGGGGCATTTTCAGCGGGGTAGGTATCGTCTCCGTCAACAAGGATGTAGCACTGGGCGTCGATTTCACGGAACATCCGGCGGATAACATTTCCCTTGCCCTGCCGGTATTCATGCCGGACAACGGCTCCTGCCTTTTCAGCGATTTCAGCGGTTCCGTCGGTTGAATTGTTGTCGTAAACATAAACCTTGCCGCCCTCCGGCAAGAGAGCAAGAAAGTCCTTCACAACCTTTTCAATTGTCACCGCTTCGTTATAGCAGGGAACCAGAACAGCAACCTTGTCCAAATGTCTGCCCTCCGGATTATCTACAAATTGTTTGAGTTTTCTTCTCTTATATGTTATCATAAAAAACCATGAAAGAAAAGACGAAATTTGAACATAATGCCGTACTTCAGACCGTAATTTCTTGCTCGGGGCTTGCGGTTTTCGCGGCTGCCTTCATCTATTGGCTCATGACAAATGCAAATGCTACTCCTGCAGGAACTGTTATTGCAGCGGTGATGTGGGCTCTGTATGTTATTATCTGTTTGAGATTTGTTCCGGCGTGGCTTTCCTTCTGGAGCGGGGAAGAGAGAGCTGAGACGGAGAGCCGCAGCTCCTCTTTGAAGGAAAAGACTGTCATATTTGCTCTTTTTCTTGGGGCGGACATAATTATGCTCCTGCTGGTTTATGCAGCGAGATTTCTTGCAAACGGTTCGGTCGAGCCCTTCCTGAAGGAGCTTGAGTGCTTTAAACAGATTGACACAAAATACTATCTCACAATTTCCGAAGGCTGGTATTGGGACATTTCCAATCTGGTTTTCTTTCCTGGCTATCCGCTCTGCATAAGAGCGGCAAATTGCATTGTGGGCAATTCATTCCTCTCAGCGCTGATTGTTTCCGGACTTCTCTATGCGCTTTGCGGCTGCTTTCTCTATGAGCTTCTGCTGATAGACTACCCGGTGAAAACGGCCCGACGGGCTCTTAAATATCTTGTTATTGTGCCTCCGGCCTTTTTCTTTGCTGCTCCGATGTCTGAAAGCCTCTTCCTGCTCACAAGTATACTGGCAATTTATTATTTCAGGAAGGGGCACAGACTTGCAGGCTGCTTTTTCGGGGCATGCTGCGCATTCACAAGAGCGGTGGGGGTGCTCGTGTTTGCCCCTGCTGTGTTTGAAGCGGTCAGGGAGCTTATTTCGGAGCCAAGCAAAAAGAAAAAAGGACTCTCAGGGCTTGCAATGTGCCTCATAATCCCTCTTGGAACCGCTGCTTTCATGGCTGTGAACTATTTCGCTGCCGGTGATCCTCTCACATTCATAAAAATCGAAGACTCAGGTTGGGGGCAGAAGCTGGGCTTCTTCTTTAATTCGAGCGCTCTTCAGATTAATCTTATTCTTAACAACATAAAAGAGGGAAGCGTGCAGTATAATCCTGCGATTGCTTCAAACATTATTGCATGCTTTGCAGCTTTGCTGTTGCTTGTCTTTGCTTCGCGCAGGATGAGAGCAAGCTATTTGGTTTGGTTCATGGTTTACTATGCAATTGCAATCGGCCCCACCTTTCTTCTGAGCGGTCCGAGATATCTTGTATCGGCAGTTCCTCTTTATATTGCATTTGCTGAGCTGGTGGGCGATAAGAAAACAGATGCAGTGCTCAGCGCACTGTGCCTTGCAGGCAGCCTTTGCTACATCTATATGTTTGCATCAGGCGGCGGTGTTTGCTGAAAAAAAGAGCCCCGCTTAAAGCGGAGCTCCTGGCACGCCGTAAGGGATTCGAACCCCTGACCTTCTGGTCCGTAGCCAGACACTCTATCCAGCTGAGCTAACGGCGCACATTTACTGCCCGAGTATATTAGCACAGCTTGCAACAAAAAGCAAGAGTTTTTTGATTTTTATATCATTTGTATTATTGCTTCCGTTATGATAAAATATTCAGAATGAGCGGTTTGAACATGCTGAATTTAAAAAAGGAAAAAAGCCTTTCCGGCAGAGAAGCTTCGGGTCAGTTTCAGTTTTTAAGATTTCTGGCCTTTATGCTCATATTCCTCTGGCACGGCAACACATATTGCAGCGGCTTTTCCTGGCATACAGGTCACATGGCAGCGGAGGCGGTATGCTTCTTTGTGTGCCTGAGCGGGTTCCTTACAGGCAGATATCACAAGGAAATAATATCCGTCAGTTTTAAAGCTGTTTTAAAATACGCATTTGGCAAAATCAAAAGATTCTACCCGTTATATCTTTTCGCAACTGTCTACATGCTGATGTTCACCGACATTCCGGCCGGTATCGCAAATTTCCGGTTTGAAGAACTGGGCAAACCTCTTGCACAGCTTGTAGCACATGTTTTTTTGCTTCAGTCATGGTTCCCGGAAGGATATTTTGGTTTCAGCGGAGTTGGTTGGTTTTTGTCTACAATGCTGTTTCTCTATCTGCTGGCACTTCCTGTTCTAAGCTTTTTGAATCAAATCAGGTCGAAAAAAGGGCTGCTGCTGATTTTGATTTCCGGTTTATGCGCAGCAGTAATTTATTGCTTTGCAATGCGCTTTAAAAACACGGAATTTTGGCTCTATATTTTCCCGCCGGCTAGAATGTTTGAATATTTCGGCGCAATGATTTTTGGCATTTTAATTCGGAGGACCGATTTTTCTTCGATAAAAAGAAAAAAATATTTATGCACATTGCTTGAACTTGCTGCACTGACGGCGGTAATTGTGTCTGTTTATGCCGTTCCACCGCTTTTCATATGGAGCGGGAGAACGCTCCACTGGCTGCCGCCTGTGCTTTTCCTTCTTGCTGTATTTGACATTGGCGGAGGATGTTTTTCGGAAATATTCAGAGGTCGACCCTTTGTGTATTTGGGAGACATTTCTTTTGAATGCTTTTTAATCCACAGATTTGTTCTGGAGACCTATCACGAGGTGAGCCCGGATTACGGGGGAATAAGTGTTCTTGGAAATTGCTTTTCTCTCTGCCTTTGCCTTTGCATAACGCTGCTGCTTTCAACACAGGTTCACAGAAAGAATTGAGAATTTAACATGTTAAAAGCCAAAAAAGAAAATAATCTGCTGTTAACTTTTCAGGCGCTGTTGCTCCTGGCTGCTTATTTTTGCCTTGAACCTCTGTTGTCGCAGATTTATATCCTCTATTCCTACGACATTTTTTATGTGCCATATTCAGCCTGCAGGCTGCTTCTGCCTCTGATTGTATTCATGCTCTTCATTTTCAGACTGATAAAAAACAGAGGAAGGGTGCATTTTGGAGTTTTAGGTCCCGCCTTTGCGGTATATCTCCTTTATGTCCTCGCCTCTGCGCTAAATTCAGAAAATCTTGAATTTTACTGGCTGGTCAACCTGGCACAGGTGATTTTTATTATGCCTGTATGCAGCAACAGAAAAATAATGCAGAATTTCATCAGGGCGGCAACACTGATGTACACTGTCCTTGCGGCAATTAATGTGCTGTTCATCCTGTTTCCGAATTTATATTCTGTCTTCGGAGGTTCATACTGGGAGACATTCATAAGCGGATGGCATAATATGGCAGGATTCCCGTTGATTATGGGAATGATGTTTGCTCTGCTGAACTGCCACTATAACGGCAGCAGGGTTTTGCTGATTTTATACACTGTGCTCTTCGTCTTAAATGAATATCTGCTTTGGAGTGCTACAGCTTTGGTTGCCGCGCTTCCGTTGCTTCTGTTTCTTTCGCCACAGGTTAAAGAATTGGTAAAAAAATTGGATTTCTCAGTTTTCATAATTATAATTCTGCTCCTGTTTGTCCTTCTCGTTTTTGTGTGGGGCAGTCTGCAGGATTCTGCAGTTCTGCAGTTTATCACAGGTGATGTACTGAAAAAAGATGTTACGCTGACAGGTAGAGTCAACATCTGGAAGGGCATCTGGCAGATGATAAAGGAGAAACCCCTTCTCGGGCACGGGCTTTCCGATGATCCGGCAATGTATTATGACCCTGACTATAACAGGTACTGGGTGCATGCCCACAATTTATTTATGCAGACCTTATATGAGGGTGGATTACTCACATTTGCTGCAGGGCTTTCAGTGCTGTTTTTAACTGCTTTCAAATTGAGAAAGGGCAGAGACCGTGAGGCTGCGGCAATTTTCAAAATAACCCTTTTTTCAATGCTGGTTAATTATCAGGCAGATCAGTTTATAGTTCATCCTTGGCTTTCGGGATGCTGGGCAGGTATTTTCTTTATTTGTAATTTTGCTTCGGAGGTGGCTGAAAATGAGTGTTAAAATTCTCGCTGTTGGTGATGTTTGTGGGGAACCGGGACTGAACTATGCAGTTAAAAACCTCATAAACATTAAAAGAGAAAAGGGCATTGCATTCTGCGTTGTGAACGGAGAAAACGCAAATGTGGTGGGCGCAACGCCTAATCAGATGGACCAGCTCTTCAAGGCCGGGGCCGATGTTATAACTCTCGGCAACCACACCTGGACAAGAACCGAGCTGAAGCCCTATCTTAATGAACACAACAGAATACTCCGCCCTGCAAATTTCGGCCCCCAGTGCCCGGGCAGCGGGATAGGCATTTATAAAACGAGCTTCGGAGATGTCTGCGTGATGAATCTTCTGGGGCGCTTCACTCTTGACAATAACACAGACAATCCCTTCGTGATTGCTGACGGATATATGCGGGAAATTAAGGAAAAAATCATTTTGGTGGATTTCCATGCAGAAGGAACCAGCGAAAAAAAGGCAATGGGCTTCATGCTTGACGGAAAGATAAGCGCCCTTTGGGGGACCCATACTCATGTTCAAACCTCAGATGCCTGCGTGCTGCCGGAGGGAAGCGGGTATATTACAGACCTGGGAATGACGGGGCCCGTCAATTCCGTTCTCGGAATTGACCCTGAGCAGAGCATAGGCAAGTTTTTGGGAGATCCTCCCCAGAGATATAACAGCGCCAAGGGCCCATGCAAGCTGGAGGGCTGCATTTTTGAAATTGATCAGGAAAGCGGAAGGTGCATCAGGGCAGAAAGCGTGAGACTTTAACAGATTGTGAGAACAGAAGACAAAAGAAATAAAATAATTTATTTTTCAGCGGCATTTCTGCTGCCGCTGCTGTTTTTGTTGCTCTTTTTTTCTTTTAATGAAATAGCACCATTTGGAAACAGTACGCTTGTTTTCTGCGACGCGCAGGGGCAGTATATCAGCTATTTCAAGTATTACAGAGACATGCTTCTTGGGGAGCAGGACGCATTCTACATGTTTGAAAAGAACCTGGGGGGCAGCGTTGTTGGTCTGTTCGCCTATTATCTCGCAAGCCCTTTAAACCTTATTTTTTTGCTTTTTCCGGAGGATCGCATCTGCGCTGCATTTGATATTCTGATTGCTTTAAAAATAAGCCTGTGTTCTCTGACAATGTCTGCTTTTTTAGCCGGTACAGGAAGGCTCAACAGGCACTCAATTCTTTTTGAATCTGCATATGCGTTCTGCGGATATAATTCAGCGTTTTGCTGGAGCGTGATGTGGCTGGACGGTGTGATTTTGCTTCCACTGATTGCGCTTGGGCTTTACAGGCTTGTGCGCGAAAACAAAAATTCCCTCTATGTTTTTTCGCTGGCGGCAGCCATAATCAGTTCTTTTTACATTGGCTTTGCACTGTGCATTTTTTCGTTGCTTTACTATGTCTATCTCCAAATGCTTGAAAGATCCAAAACAGATGTTCTGTTTTTAATCTCTTCTTTGCTGGCAGGAGGCATCTCTTCAATACTGTTGTTGCCGGCAGTTCTGTCCTTCAGCGGTGGAAAAAGGAAGTCAGGCTTTTCTATCATAGGAGAAAAGCTTGTTGCTCTCCACGAATATGCTCTGGGATATCTGAAAAGTGATGCAGTAATACTTGCTGTATGCCTTGCCGCAGCTGCAGCTGCAGTTTTTCTTTTAATGTCAATAATAAGAAGAAAAAGAACAGCAATTTCAGCCTTGCTCCTGGGAGCTGCATTTATTGTTTTTTATTCCAAAATAGAATTTTTCCTGCAGGGGAACAGGGATATTCTGATTAAGACAATTTTCGGAACACTTAATACTGCGGAAATAACAGAAGGAAGCCCTAATATATATTCCGGTGAGCTGATTCTCATGTTAGCTGTATGTTTTTTTGCATGCAGAGAAATACCGAAAAAAGAAAAAAGAGCAGCGGCCTTTTTCTGCGGGGTAATGCTGCTCTCGTTTGCGTTGTTTGTTCCGAATATGATTTGGCACGGATTTACAAAAAACGCCTGGTTTAACTACAGATATTCCTTCATTTTCAGCTTCTTCATAATAGCACTTGCAGAAAAAGCCTTTTGTGTGCCTTTTTCAGACATGGCTCTGCTTTCGCTTGTTCCTGTTGCGGGAGCGGTCATTAAAAGGCCTGATTATATTCCAATTTGGCTTATTATTTTTGAGCTTTTCTTCATTGTGGCATTATATTTTGCCATGAAAAAATCAAAAAAAACCGTTGCAGCAGTTGCACAGATTTGTGTTTTGTGCGCAATCTTTGCGTTTAATCTTTCGGCACAGAGCAGCGAATCTGTTAGGGAAGATGAATATGCAGAAACTTACAACAGATATTCTCAATTGTTGGATACTCTTAAAGCTGAAGATGACGGTTTTTACAGGATTAGAAAATACAGCCCTTGGTTAAGCTATAACGATCCTATGACCTTTGGATATCCCGGAATTTCGCACTTCAGCTCAACGGAAAAAACAGCTACGATTGAATATCTCAAAAAAGCCGGATATTTCACATATGAAGACATTTATGCCTGCGCAGACGATGAAAATTACTATGCCACAGACGATTTTCTCGGAGTCAAATATTACATTGAAAAGGACGGAACCATAACGGAAAATCTCGGCGCCAAATCGCTTGCATTTTCCGAAGCTGAAAACTGCCGGGTATATGTCCGCTCTGATTCAAGAATCACCATTAAAACTGAAACAGGCGGAGAGCTCACCGTTACAATACCCTTTGAAAAGGGCTGGAGAGCTTATATTGACGGTAAGCAGACAGAAATTTCGGAAGGACCTGATATTTTTATGAAAGTCACAGTTCCGGACGGAGAGCATTCAGTAGAGCTGAGATTTGTGCCTCCCGGTCTTTTGACCGGTTCGGTGATTTCTGTTGTATCACTTTTTGCTTTCGTCACTATGAGCGTGCTAAAAAAACGAAAAAATAAATAAAAGAGCGGGGCTGCCGCTCTTTAAATTTCAATGAAAATCGAATCGTCGTTTTCAACCCAGTCGGAAACCGGAACAAGGGTGAACTCCGTTTCTGAGTTTCTGATTATAATCTGAGCTATTCCGGCATTAATAACCAGCCTTTTGCACATTGAGCAGGAGGTTGTGTTGCTGAGAAGCTCATTGGTTTTTGCGTCTCTGCCGACGAGATAGATGGTTGCTCCGATCATGTCTCTCCGGGAGGCAGAGATGATTGCATTTGCCTCTGCATGAACGCTTCTGCAAAGCTCATAGCGCTCTCCGGAGGGAATGCAAAGCTTTTCCCGCATGCAGGAATTCATGTCTGTGCAGTTTTTCCGCCCTCTGGGAGCTCCGTTGTAGCCGGTTGAAATGATTTCATCGTTCCGGACTATGATAGCTCCGTATTTTCGCCTTAAGCAGGTGCTTCTTTTGAGAACAGTATCTGCAATGTCGAGATAATAATTGATTTTGTCGGTTCGTTTATCCATGGCAGAGCCTCCTTTTCTTTTGAAATTATATGCCAGTTGAAGCCTCTTGTCAATGAAGCGATGTATTGACAAACCAGCTGCAGTTATCTAAAATGGATCCATGATAATGAGAATTGAAAATATTAATGCCCCCGAGCTTGATGTTTATGCAAGGCTTACCGAGGCTCAGATAAAGCATCCCCAGAAGGGCGAGGGAATGTTTATTGCAGAGAGCGCCGTTGTTATTGAACGGGCCCTTGAAGCAGGCTTTGAACCGGTTTCTTTTTTGATGGAAGAAAAAAACATAGAAGGAAGCGGAAAGCAGCTTTTAGAGCGCTGCGGGGAAATTCCAGTTTACACAGCACCAATTGATGTGCTTGAAAAAATAACAGGCTATCGTCTCACAAGGGGGATACTCTGCGCAATGAAGAGAAAGCCCCTTCCCAATCCTGCTGAGCTGGCCGAAAATTCAAAAAGGGTTGCAGTGCTTCAGAATATTGAAAATCCAACGAATGTGGGCGCAATATTCAGAAGCGCGGCAGCGCTTGGGTTAGACGCTGTTTTTGTGACTGAAGACTGCAGCGATCCTCTCTACAGGAGATCGGTTAGAGTGAGCATGGGAACGGTTTTTCAGATTCCCTGGGCGGTTATCGGCTCAGCGGGAGACATGAAGAAATACGGTTTCAGAACTGCGGCGCTGGCGCTGAGAGAGAATTCAATAAGCATTAAGGATCCGTCTCTTAAAAGCTGCGAAAAGCTGGCGCTGATTCTCGGCACGGAGGGTACAGGGCTTCCGGATGATATAATTGACGGCTGCGATTTCACGGTTAAAATTCCCATGTATCACGGTGTTGATTCTCTCAATGTTGCGGCAGCAAGCGCCGTTGCCTTCTGGCAGATATCCGGCGCAGACTTATAGGTGTTTAGATATGAAAGCTATAAATTCAGTGTTTTTAATGATTTCTGCAGCGCTTTGCATCCTGTCCTTCCTGGGAAAAAAGCGCCGTCCGAAGCCCTTCAAGGGAAATGCCTTCTGGGTGTATTTTGCATTTGCTGTTGTTCTTGCGCTGGCTGTTCGGTTGGTTCAGTTCGGCTCGGTTCCGGCGGGGGTGAATCAGGACGGAGCCATGGCCGCAGTGGATGCTAAGGCCCTTGCCGAATATGGGACTGACCGGCTCGGCATGACGAGACCGGTTCATTTCACGGCATGGGGCTTCGGCCAGATGAGCGTGCTCATGAGCTATATGATGGTGCCCTTCATAAAAGCCTTTGGTCTCAGCGTTGTCACCATGCGGCTTCCGGCATTGCTCTGCAGCCTTATGGGGCTTGTGTTTCTCTTCCTTTTCTGCAGGGATGTTTTCAACAGAGAGCTTGCTCTGGTGGTTCTGCTGCTTGCAGCGGTGAATCCCTGGCACATGGTTCAGAGCCGCTGGGCTCTCGACTGCAACATATTTCCCCACATGCTGATTGCAGGGCTCTATTTTCTTAATCACGGGGTTCAGTTTCCCAAAAGAAGATTTTTCCTGTATATTTCAATGGTTTTCTTCGCTCTGTCAATGTATTGCTACGGAGTGGCTCTGTATACTGTTCCCGTTTTTTTGGCAATTGCCTGTGTTTTCCTTCTTGTTTCAAAGAAAATCAGAGGGAAGGATGCCCTCATCTGTATGGGGATATATATGCTGCTGTCCTGGCCCTTCTTTGCAGCCATGTTTATTAACGCCTTCGGCTTTGACACGATTGAGCTTAAGCTTTTCACAATTCCGGCCTTCCCGGAAACAGTTCGCAAGGCAGATATACTTTTCTTCTCGGAGAGCTTCTTTGCTCAGCTGTGGGCAAACCTCCTTGCGCTGCTGAGGGTGATTTTCCAGATTGGAGACGATTACCTCTGCAATGTTGTTCCCGGCTTTTCGACAATGTATGTGTTCTCGCTGCCTTTTACAATCACCGGTTTCATCTGGATTCTCAAAAACTGGCGCAGAAACCCGGGCAGTATGCTGCTGCTGGTTTTCTTCACGGTGGCATTTTTCAGCGGATTGATAACAAACAGCGTGAATGTTAACAGGATTAATATAATCTTCTACCCGCTGATTGTTTTTTCCGGAATTGGAGTTTTCAGAGTTATACGGGACGTTAAGCTGGGAGATGCTGCGGTTCATGCCATGTATGCTGCCGGATTCACGCTTTTCTGCTGCGCCTATTTCACAAGCTATGCAAAAAGCGTTTCGGAGGTCTTTCTTTCAGATTTCGGAGAGGCGCTGAAATCCTTTGATCCTGAGGAATACAGCTGCATATATGTAACACCGGATTCGCAGGCCGAAGGCAGATATTACGTGAGCGAAATACTCACGCTTTTCTACCACGACATAGATGCCCAATATTATCAGTCTGAGGAATTTGAAGAAAAATATGTTTTTAAAAATCCCGGTGCTTCGCCTGACGATTCCGGAGAGAATAGAGCATATGTGGCAAAGGCTGAAGACGAAGAGCTTTTTGATGAAGAAAAATTTGAAATTGACCATTTCGGAAGGTTTATAACTGCCCTTCCCAAATAAAAATCTCCGTCGCTTTATGCGGCGGAGATTTTCTTTTTAACCGATTTCAAGGCATTGTCTGCTGCCTCATCAATCCCAATCAATTTTGAAACCTTTCTCACCGAGGCAACCACGGTTGCATGATCTCTGGAGAAAATTTCACCTATTTCTTCAAGAGTCATTCCAAGCTCGGTGCGCATGAGATACATGGCCAGCTGCCTGGCTCCGGAGGCTGCCCTTGTGCGGGAAAGCCCCTTCATTTCTTTTTCGGAAACTTTATAATATTCTGCACAGCCCGTGATTATGGTTTCGGCACTGAGACTGCTGCAGTTTTCGGCAACATGCCTTGAAAGGGCTTCGTCAATGTCTGAGCCTGAAAGAAAACCGAAGATGTTTTTTCGCGCAGAGAGCCCCTTGAGAACTCCTTCAATCTGGCGTATGCTTCCGAAAGGCTTTGCTGCAATATAGCTCACATCACTCTCTGAAAGCCCGAGCCGGAGCTCTGCATTTCTTAATCTGATTATGTCTGCCCGCAAAGCTTCCTCCGGCGGGCGGATATCTGCAACCACACCGCCTTCAAAGCGGGTTTTGAGCCTGTCTTCAAGAATGGGCATTTCCTCAGGAGGAACGTCGGAGGTCATGATTATGTGCTTGCCGCTTTCGTAAAGAGCATTGAAGGTGTTATATAATTCCTCCTGGGTTGCCGGCTTGCCCATGACAAACTGTATGTCGTCAATCATTAATATGTCGGCAGTGCGGAACTCTTCTCTGAACTGCTCAGTTGTGCCGTTTTTTATCGCCTTTACAAGGCGGTTGGTGAACTCGTCTCCGCGGATAAACATAATCCGCTTTCCGGGGAAACTTTCGTGAATCTTTAAAGCGGTTGCGCAGAGGAGGTGAGTTTTTCCTGTTCCTGCAGGACCGTAGATGAAGAGGGGGTTGTATGCCCGCTCTCCGGGGTTTTCAGAGACCACCTTTGCAATGCCGTATGCAAACCGGTTGGAGCTGCCAACCACAAAGTCTGAAAAGCTGTATGCCGGAATGGTGAGGGCACGGAAGCCTTCGCGCCCTTCTTTCTTTGCCAGATAGCTGCGGCGCTCTTCGCTTCCGCTGAGAACGAGAATGTGATATTTCTGGCAGAAAAGCTCCTCCAGAGCACCGGCTATGAGAGAGGAAAAGCGCTTTTCGATCACTTCCTTGGCAAGATCGTTTGCAGCGCAAATAACAGCACTGTTATTGTCAAGATCTACCAGCTCAGCGCTGGAAAACCAGGTGTCAAGTGCTGTTTGAGAAAGTTCCCTCTTCAAAAGAGCCAATATGTTGTTCCAAATTTCCTGTAGAGAATTCATTGCCCGCATAGAATACCATTGATTCGCTGATAATTCCAACAACAATTTGAAAAAGAAAAATAACAGTTTTCAGCCTGTTTTTTACCATAAAAAATGCAACCGCAACAACTTGAGGTTACAAAAAATTATGCTTCGATTTTTGATTACATTTTGTAACTTGTTGAAAGAATGTGGAAACTTTTGTGAAAATAATTTTACTTTTTTCGTTTATGTGCTATAATAACTGCCATTATGAAAACACTTATTGAATTATATGATGAACGCCCGGCGGAAAACGTTCTCTCGGTTGAGGCTTTTAAGCCTGAAACTGTAGTTTATCTGTGCCCCGGAGGCGTTGCGCAGGACAAAAATGTCCAAAAGCGGATAGTTTCCTTCCTGAAAAAGCGTGGTCTTGAAACAAAGGCGGTTTTTCTTGAGACATCCCTCTTTAATACGGAAAAGGTGAAGCGGCAGATGGAAAGAGTGCGCTCTGAATATCCGGACTGCGCTCTTGACATAACCGGGGGAACGGATGCCGCTCTTTTTGCGGGAGGACTTTTCTGCGCGGAAAAAGAGCTCCCGGCCTTCACCTTCAGCTGGAAGAAAAAAATGTTCTATAACATTTACAAAGCAGATTTTGCCGAGGGATTGAAATGCCCTGTTAAATACGGCATTGAAGACTTCTTCGTTATGGCCGGGGGAGAAATGAAGCAGGGCCGGGTTGACAACGGTCTTCTTTCCGAATATTCAGGCATTATAGAGCCCTTTTTCGAAATTTTCATGAAAAACAGGCGGAACTGGAAGAAATTCATTGGCTATATGCAGAAGGTATCCCAGCCTCATGGTAAGCTCCGCGTTGAAGCTCCCTGCAGCGTTAAGCTGGAGAGAGGCGTTTCCGTGACCGCTGACAGAGTAATTCTTGCTGAGCTTGAAAAAATCGGAATGATAAAAAATCTCAGATTTGAAGAAAACTCATCTCTGAGCTTTGACTTCAGAGATGAGCTTTGCAGGAGCTGGCTGAGAGACGTTGGCGCTGTGCTTGAAGTGATGACCTGGAAATACTGCGTTGACAGCGAAAAGTTCAACGAGGTGAAAACAAGCTGTGTTGTTGTCTGGGAAGACGGGGCAGTGCAGGACGCAGTTATGAACGAGCTGGATGTTGTGGCCGTTGAAGGAGTGACGCCGACCTTCATAAGCTGCAAAACCTGCGCCATAGATACAGACGCGCTTAATGAACTGGCAATTCTTCGCCGGCGCTTCGGAGGGGATGCAGCAAGGTCTGTTATTGTGAGCACGGAGAAATGCCGGGCTATCACAAGGCACAGAGCTGAAAGCCTTGGAATTGAAGTTGTGGATATTGACAATATAAAGGCACTATATCATCCCTTTAAGCACTGAAAGAATTTCAAGATCGCTCTGAGAGACTTTGAGATTTGTTTTCATGTTTCCCCCGTCGGGATATTTGATTTCAATTTCAATAACTGCCCCCTCAGGGATGCCGCGGTTTTTAACGGCCACAAGAAAGGGCTCAAATTTGGGATGATTGTTTTTAAATGCTGCCCAGGCCTGCTTGGCCTTCAGCAGGGCGGAAAAATCAGGCATAACGCACCTCCGTTTTTTTGTTTGAAAGAATTATATCACAGTTGATTTTTCGGCGCAAACTTTCTATAATATATCAACTTAAAAAGAAAGGTTTTTAACAATGGAAAAAGAAAAAGAGGGCAGAGCTGTTGCGCTGCTGCCGATAGCGGTGTTTATTGTGCTCTATCTGGGGCTGGGAATTCTGTTTGAATATGTGCTCAAAATCTCCATGGGGTTCTACAGCATCCCGATTGTGGTTGTGTTTCTTGTTGCTCTGCTGGTGGCGTGCCTGCAGAACAGAGCTCTCCCAATAGACAAAAAGGTTGAGCTCATGGGCCGCGGCATAGGAGACAAGAATATAGTCTACATGATACTCATATTCATGGAGGCCGGAATATTCGTTGGAATAGTGGGGAGAGACAGCGCCCAGTCCGTTGCCTATTTCATGCTCAGCATCATTCCGGCAAGGTTTGCAGTGGCGGTTCTTTTTATTGTGGCCTGCTTTGTTTCTCTTGCGCTGGGAACCTCAGTTGGTACAATTACGCTGATTACGCCCATAGCAGTGCCGATTGCCGTGGCCTCCGGCTTCTCGCTTCCGCTCTGCGTGGGTTCCGTGGTGGGCGGAGCCATGTTTGGAGACAATCTCTCCTTCATTTCAGACACTACAATAGCTGCCTGCAACGGTCAGGGCTGCGAGATGAAGGATAAGTTTCGTGAAAACTTTAAAATTGCTCTTCCGGCAGCGATTGCCAGCCTCATACTCATCCTTGTTCTGTCTCTGAGAAACTACAGCGGTCAGGCAGAGCTGGGAGAATACCGGCTCATACAGATCATTCCCTACATTCTTGTTCTTGCAGGCGGAATAATCGGAATCAATGTTTTCGTTGTTCTTTTGATAGGCATAGTTTCCGGCGCAGTTATAATGCTGGCAACGGGAGCTGTTGCGGCCACAGAGCTGCTTTCAAGAGCTGGTGACGGAGCTTCCGGAATGTTTGAAACCACTATGGTTGCCATACTTGTTTCGGCAATATGCGCGCTGATCAAGGAATACGGAGGATTTGAAGCGCTGCTCTGCTGGATAAAAAGGGTTTTCAAAGGGAAAAAAGGCGGTCAGCTCGGAATGGGGCTGCTGGTTGGCGCAATGGATATTGCCACTGCCAACAATACCGTTGCCATTGTAATTGCAAACCCCATTGCAGCTGAAATGGCAGAGAGCTACGGGATATCAAACAGAAAGACCGCATCCATATTAGACACATTTTCCTGCGTCTTCCAGGGCATAATCCCCTACGGAGCGCAGATGCTCGTTGCAATTTCAGCAGTTGCCACGCTGGGCTACAGCGTTTCGGCCTTTGAAATTATTCCCTGCCTTTTCTATCCCTTCATGCTTCTCATAAGCAGCCTTATATTCATATTCTTTGTGCCTGAAAAGGCAGAAAAAAACAAATAACAGGAGTAATCAGATGAAAGTTATTATTCAGGACAACTATGAAAAAATGTGCCTTTGGGCATCGGAGCATATAATTTCGGCAATCGGCTCCCACAGCGGAGACAGGCCCTTTGTTCTTGGGCTGCCCACAGGCTCCTCCCCTCTCGGAGTATACAAAAATCTCATTAAGGCCAACAAAGACGGAAGAGTTTCCTTTAAAAATGTTATAACCTTCAACATGGATGAATATCTGGGTCTTCCCCGGGAGCATGACCAGAGCTACTGGTATTTTATGCACGAGAACTTCTTCAACCACATAGACATTCCTGCTGAAAACATTAACATTCTCAACGGCATGACTGACGATCCCGAGGGAGAGTGCGCAAGATATGAAGAAAAGATTGCTGCTTGCGGCGGAATAGACCTTTTCATGGGAGGCAGCGGAGTTGACGGGCACATTGCCTTTAATGAACCCTATACCTCTCTCAATTCCAGAACCGGCATACGGGATCTCACTGAGGATACAAGAATAGTCAACTCCCGCTTCTTCGGAAACGACCCTGAAAAGGTTCCGGCGCAGGCTCTGTCTGTGGGCGTGGGAACGGTGACGGATTCAAAGGAGGTTCTCATTCTCATAAGCGGCCATAATAAGGCAAGAGCCCTCGCCAACTGCGTTGAAGGGGGCGTGAGCTCAAAGTGGACCCTTTCAGCTCTGCAGCTGCACAACAATGCAGTGATTGCCTGCGATGAAGCCGCCTGCGGTGAGCTTACTGTGGACACATATAAATATTTCCTGGATGTTTACGGCTCCGAAAGGCTCTGATTCAAAGGCTTTTCCCAACCCGGCAGAGGAAGGCGCTGCATTGCGCCGAAGATTTTGCTCTTCATGTCAGGATAACTGCTGCTCATTTCATTGAGCAGCTTTTTGATTTCATATCTCTTGCTGCTTCGGTCCATGGGGCAGGGATTTTCAACAATCGGGAGCCGGAGCTCCTCTGCCAGGGCAGCAATTTTTTTCTCTCCGGCATAAATGAGCGGTCTTATCTGAGTCACACCGGACCTGTCAAGAAAGGTTACCGGCCTGAAGCAGGAGAGCCTGCCTTCAAACAGAAGGCTCATCATAAAGGTTTCAACTGCATCATCGAAATGATGCCCGAGAGCAAGCTTGCTTATACCGAGCTCTTTTATGGCGTCGTTAATTGCGCCGCGGCGCATTTTTGAGCACAGAGAGCAGGGATTTTCCTCTTTCCTCACATCAAAAACAATTTCCTTTATGTCTGTTTTCAAACAGGTATAGGGCACGGAAATTTCATTGCAAAGCTCTGCCACGGGAGCATAGTCCATCCCTTCAAAGCCCAGCTCAACGGTTATAGCTTCAAGCTCAAAGGGAGAGGGGTAGTATGTCTGCAGATGCTTCAGGGCCATAAGAAGAATGAGACTGTCTTTCCCTCCGGAAATGCCGACTGCTATCCTGTCTCCCGGGTTTATCATGCCGTAATCCTCAACGGCTTTACGCACTGTTCCTGTGAATTCATTGAGAGAGTTGTTCATTGCTGCACCTGCTTTAAAAATGAAAATGAGAATTAAAGAGAATAACAGAGAATTAGCGAGCTTTAGAGAGATTAACTCGGGAAAATTAAATTTGTGTTGACTATTTCTTCTCTTTGTGTTATTGTACTCGGGCACTGAAAAAAAGTCAAAACAATGTTTTATTTGGAGGCACATAATGTCCACAACTCTGCTTACCAAGGAAACCGTAGAAAGAAAATGGTACATCCTTGATGCAGCCGGCAAGCCCATGGGCAAAACCGCTGCGCTGGCCGCAGATATTCTCCGCGGCAAACTCAAACCCACCTACACTCCCAATGTAGACTGCGGTGACTATGTTATCATCATCAATGCAAAAGACGCTGTCCTCACAGGCAAGAAGCTTGAGCAGAAGTACTACCGCACTCACTCCGGTTATCCCGGCGGCCTCAAAGAGACGAAGTACAAAACTCTCATGGAGAAGCGCCCCGAGCTGGCAATGAAGCTTGCCGTACGCGGAATGCTTCAGAAGAACACAATTGCTCAGTGGCAGCTTAAGCGCCTGAGAATTTTTGCAGGTTCTGAGCACACCCATGCAGCCCAGAAGCCCGAAGTCTGGGAAAGCTGAGAAGGAGGAAATAACTAATGGCAACATACAAATCCAAAAAGCCCTATATGTACGGCACAGGCCGCAGAAAGTCCTCCGTTGCCCGTGTTCACCTCATCCCCAACGGAACAGGCGCAATCACAATTAACGGCCGCGATATAGACGATTACTTTGGCCTTGAAACTCTCAAGCTCATAGTTCGCCAGCCCCTGGTCACAACAGGAACAGTCGGCAAGGTAGACATTGAAGCAACAGTCTCAGGCGGCGGTGTTTCCGGCCAGGCCGGTGCCATCCGCCACGGCATTTCAAGAGCTCTCCTCCTGGTTGACGAGAACTACCGCGCAGCCCTCAAGGCAGCCGGCTTCCTCACCAGAGACCCGAGAATGAAGGAACGCAAGAAATACGGTCTCAAAGCAGCCCGCCGCGCACCTCAGTTCTCCAAGAGATAATTTCACACACTTTAACCAAAAGCTCCCGAAAACGGGAGCTTTTGGTTATTCAATGCCGACTTTAATGCCGGGGGCAGCGGTTCTCAGGCAGTCAAGAGCTGCTTTCATTGCGGCTTTGTCTTCACTCAGATAGTCTCCGATGCAGCTATCGCCGTTCATGAAGACTATTCTGAAATACTCAAAGCCTGCAGTGGCGCAGCACATTCTGGCCTTTGTGTCGTGAACCTTAACAAAGGAGCGGTCAAAGCAGCTATAGGGGATGTAATGCGTTTTAAGACCACCGGGGAAAAACACGCCTGTGCTGCCTATGCGCAGCTTATCAAAGGAGGGCGCGGAGCTGTAATCCTTTTCCACCTCCTCAGAAATCGGGCTGCCGGATGCTGAAACTATTTTCATGATTTTTCTCCTTCTTTTTGTAGGTTTCTGTCAGAGTTCCTTGAGATTTAAGCGCAGAAGATTGAATGCGTGGTTGGCGGACATCCTGCGAAGAAAGCTCCCGCTGCGGACCTTTCCGAGGAATTCCTTCCTGACGGAGCAGCCGTCATCTCCTGCAAGGCACAGTATTACCCGGTTGTCTCTGCTAAGAAGAACTGAAATTCCCAGATCTGCAGAATATTCATTTCTGACTTCCCGGGCCAGACTGCAGGCAGCTTCCTCGGAAAAAGTTTCTTCCGGAAGAATCTTTCCTCCGGCGAAGGCTTCGGCGCTGCCGGGGAGCGCTGTGAAGAAGGCAGTGACTGCGCCGCCTGTTCCCGATTCGCCTATTGCAAGGCGTTTCCCTTTGCCCTTCAGAAGCGAAAGCGCAGCCTGTTCAAGAGAATCTGCGTCTATGCCGTAAACATAATCTCCAAGCTCTGAGAGGAGCTCGTCTATAAGCGGTGAAAGCATTGCTTCAGCCTCAGCCTCAGAGGAGGCTTTTGCGCTTAATTTAAGGAGACAGTCGCATTCTTTTGCATATGGAGCCATGGAGGGGTTGCTCATGGAGTTCATGCGCTCACGATATTTCTGGTCTATTGTGCTTTCGGCAAGACCGAATATGTTTATGCAGTGTGAAACAAGGGTTTCATTGGAAAGAGCCCTGAGATATGGGAGAAGGCCGGATTCAATCATTGCAGCGCATTCCTTCGGAGGCCCGGGTAGCATTGCAACGGTTATGCCGTCTTTGAAAAAAGCGCAGCCCGGGGCGGTGCCGCAGGAATTGTGAAAGGCAACGGAGCCCTCCGGGAGATATGCCTGGGAAAAATTGTTTTCGGTGAAGGGCTTGTCAGGGCGTATATAGTCATATAAGCTCAAAAACTCTGCCTCATTCTTCACAAGCTTAAGACCGAAGGCTTCTGCAATCACCTGCTTTGTGAGATCGTCGCAGGTTGGGCCGAGACCGCCGGTTGTGATGATTATGTCGGCCCGGTCCTTTGCAATTTCAACACAGCGGCGAAGCCGCTCCGGATTGTCTCCAACGACGGTATGCCACATGACATCTATACCGATTTTTGAAAGAGCATAGGATACATCCCTGGAATCTGTGTTTGTTACGTGACCTAAAAGGAGCTCCGTTCCCACGGAGATTATTTCTGTTTTCATTTTGTGCCGTCCTGCTACATGTTTTTAATCTGATTTTTTATAAGCTTTCCAACGGTATCCGCCAGATATTCAAAGCTTTTTATTCTCACAAAGTCATTTCCGTAGACCATGGAGGCGGAGGGAAGATCTTCATCGTTCCCGGTGAAGATGCAGATTACCGAAATGCCGTCTGCCCGGGCCCGCCTCACCTCAAAAGCGGTGTCTGAAAGGCCGGCCTTTTTTTCATAGGGAACGGGCTCGGAGTCGTCACCGTTCTTTATTATCACAACATCATTGGGCTTCACATAGGAAATGATGATGAGCATTTTGTGAGCATAAAGCTCGTTTTACATGAGGCTGCGGGCTGCTCTTATTGCTAACCCGTCTCTGTTGCAGCCGTTGGCCGTGAAACTGAAAATGTCTTCATTTTTTTGATAGATGCGGAGAATCGTGTAGCCGGTCATGGAGCAGAAGCTCATAACGCGGCAGGGGATTGAACAGCGTTTAAGGCTTTCGGCAATGATGAATGCCTGGGAGGATATGGTTTCGCAGCGGTTTGACTGGGAAGTTGAAGAATCAAGCAGAATGTCAACACAGAAATCACCGAGGTTTTCCTGCTCGGCACGGAGGAAAACTTTTCCGTCATTCAGCACGGGAGCCCTCCAAACCTTTTCGCCGTTCAGCGTTCCGGAATAGGATTTTACCGGGGCGGGCTGCAGGTGCAGAAGAACAGAATTTCTGATATTTGCAGAAAGCTTTGAAATTGCGGTTGTGTTTTCTGTTATATGCAGATTGTAAAAAGCCCTGTTTTCCTCCTGCTGCGCAGCTTCCCGCTGCCTTGAAAGAGCCTCAAAGCCGTTTTGAATTTTGGAGATATCTTCCCTTTCACCATTGGTGAAGAGAAGATGGCAGGAGGCATGGGCTCCGCTGCAGAGCTCTCTTTCTGTTTCGACCGTGCGGACAGGAGAAAAAATGCTTTTGCCGAACTTTGTCTCCATGAAAAGACGGAGCTCTTCTTCGCTCAGCTTTGTTGCAAGCTCGGCAAGAGGATCTGAACCGGAGCCGCCGGAATAGGCGTCTTCAGGGTGCCAAAGACTTCCCTGAAGAAAGCTGCGATAGCTCGATGCCTTCTTCTTTTTCAAACCGGGGATATTGAGCTTTTTCTTCGGAGTTCGTCCCAGACAGTAGAATCTGAAAAATGTTTCTGCCGCAGCTACTATCTCCTCCGTTGTCATGCCGGGACTCAAAGCCAGAGGAGAATCGCTTTCACAACGCAGCAGGCAGAGCACGGGGCGTTCCGGCAGCTCCAGAGGAAAAATGAGCTTTTCAAGCGCACACCAGAAAATGTTTTGGCATTCACTGTCTAAGGTTTGAAAAAGCCTTTCAAACTGGGGATAGTCATAGTGCTTTCTGGCAGAGCCTATTATTGTGTTCCAGTATACGTCTGCAAGACCGTGCTCATCATAGGCCTTGAAATCCGGGCGGAAGCCGTAGCTGCCGGCAGAATTCCAAATGAGATTATCCGCACGTTTCTGCTGAAGTTCGTTGATTTCAGGCAAAGATATCCTCCCTTTCAAGAAGACCGTTTATTCTTGCCGATATAATGTCGGAAACGAGGGTACGCTCAAATTCGTCAAAGCATTTGTTGACAATGCCAATCTCAAGAGCGCTGCCCAGCCTCAGCCCGTTGTTTACAAGCTTTATTGAGGAAAGCAGCCCGCGGAGGTCCAGGGCCTTGGTGGAAATTTCCGCGCCTTCGCACTTTTTCCTTATTTCTCCGAAAAGAGCCGCAAACTGGAAAACATATTCTTCTTTTAAAGAGGGGAACTGCTCCTTGAGAAGCAGCTCAAGATTGGAAGAGGAAATTACAGGCATATTGATCACCATAAAACGGGAGGCGAGAGCCTCGTTCAGCTCTCTTGTGCCGGCATAGCCGTAGTTCATGGTGGCGATAAATCTTGTGGGCGGAGCCAGGGATATTCTTTCGTAACCGGGAACATCTATTATGCGCCTGAAATCAAGGACGGCATGGAGAACGGCCAGAGACTCGTTTCTTGCCATGTTTATTTCGTCTAAAACACCGAAGCCGCCCCTTTTTGAGCAGCTGAAAATCGGCCCCTCGCGAAAGGAGACTTCACCGTTTTTGAAGGTGTCTGTGCCGATGAGTGAGGATGCGTCGGTGTTGAGATAGAAGGAAACATCCCACTGGGGCCTTGAGAAGAGGGCAGAGAGATTTTCTGCCAAAACATTTTTGCCGGTGGCCTTCGGACCCACCAACAGTATGTTTTCTCCGGAGAGAATGGCCGTGACGGCCTGCTGCCAGACTTCAGACCCATAATATCTGTAAGCAGGCTTCGGAATGCGCAGCGCATCGGAAGGGTCTGCAGGGAAGCTGCGCTTAAAATCTTCAATGCCGCAAATGAGCTCTTCGCTCACTCCTTGTGATCTTAAAAAATCTGTCATATTCAAGCCTCAAATCTGAAAGTTTTGCACATTCCGTCATATGCGCAGAAGGAAGCGGGGAAAATGTCTGCTGCATTGGGGAGAAATTCCTCCGGAGTTTCCATCATCTGCGAAAAATGAGAGAGCCACAGCTCCCTGACTTCTGCCTCTGCAGCAAGAGCCGCAGCGCCTGAAAAGGTGCTGTGACCGTATTTCAGGGCATCGGGAAGGCAGTCGTCTGAACCGTAGGTCCCGTCGCAAATGAGAAGGTCTGCGCCGGAGGCATGCTCAAGAAGGGAGGAACAGGGGGAGGTGTCTCCCGAGAGAACTATTTTAAGCCCTTTTCTTGGAGGACCCATTACCATGCCCGGCGCTATGAGCCTTCCCTCAATTGTAACGCTTTCTCCGTGCTGAAGAGCGGAGCGCAGCTGCGGAGGAACTCCCAGAGCTTCTGCCTTTGAAACATCAAATTTTCCCGCTCTCGGGAGAACAAATTCATAGCCGAAGCAGGGAACCCTGTGCTTAACGGGAAAGGCTGACAGGCGGGCCCCATGGAAATCAATTCCGTCGGCCTGAATTAAGGAAAAATACACCGGATAGGGCAGCGGACCTGCAAGGCGAAGAACAGGCTCAAGGGCTGCTTTAAGCCCTTCGGGACCGCAAAAGCAGAGAGGGTCCTTCCGCCCGAGGCAGCCAAAGCTCTGAAGCAGCCCGGGAAGACCGAAAATATGGTCTCCATGATAATGGGAGAGAGCAATGAGATCGGTTTTCATGAGGCTTGCCCCGCAGCGCCGGGCAGCGGTCTGGGTGCCCTCGCCGCAGTCAAAAAGAATTGTTCTGCCGTTATATTTTAGAAGGACGGAGCTGAGAGCTCTGCCCGGAAGCGGCATGGTTGCCGCTGAACCCAAAACAGTTATTTCAATCATATTTAAATATTACCATTTCAAAGCAAAATAAACAACAGGAAAGTCTTGTATTATCCTGGGATTAAATGTTATAATTCAGTCACCTAAGACAAAAATAAAGGAGAAAAAACATGGGAAAATATGTTGTTAAAGACTCTAAGAGCGGACCGATGTTCAATCTTAAGGCCGGCAACGGCGAAATTATTGGCACAAGTGAAGTCTATTCCTCTAAAGCAGCCTGCAAAAACGGGATTGAAAGCGTGAAAAAGAATGCTCCGGCTGCAAAGATTGAAGACCAGACTGCTGAAAACTTCGAAAAGCAGACCAACCCCAAATTTGAAGTTTATAAAGACAAGGGAGGAGAGTTCCGCTTCCGTCTCAAGGCAGCAAACGGAGAGCCTATTCTTGCCTCTGAGGGCTACAAGGAAAAGGCATCCTGCCTCAAAGGGATTGACAGCGTTAAGAGAAATGCTGATTCTCCAACAGCGGAAGAATGAAACTACCGGGCGCAAGCAGCGCCCGGTAATTTTTATATATCATCGGGGTCGATGCCCAGAGATTTGAGAACATCATCCAAATTTGCCTCTTCCCATTTGCCTGCAGGCTTCTCCTCCGGAATTTCATAGAAATCCTGAAGGTAATCATTCTCCTGTTTTACAGGAATGGGAGCGGCCGGACGGGAAGGACTTTTCTGAGCAGCGGGACGCTGAGAACGCCTTGCCAGCTTTGCCGCAAGCTGCTTCCTGCGCTTGACTTTAATGTAAACACGAAGAGCCACCGCTGCAGTTATGAGAACAAGAAGAATTATTATAACGGTTTTAAAGCCCTTTGAGGAGAAGAAATCCGAAATTCTGTTTTTGATTGCGATGCTGCGCTCAAGCTCAACGGCGGTCGCCGCAACTGCATTGCAGCTTGCATAGAGACTGCCTGAAATATACACATCGATTGTGCCGAGAATATCCCCTTCGTTTATGGGCGCAGAGAGAGAGCCTTCATCCACATTCACCTGAACGCTGATGTCGTTTTCGGCGATATCGTAGGCAAGGAGAAGCTGAAGATTTTTATCGGGAGCAACAGCAACTGTTTCCCCTTCCTTTGCTCCGCTTACTGAAACCCGCTTCAGGCGCTCTCCGGCAAGGAAAATGGTTTTATACTCAAAGTTGTTGAAGCCCCAGTCATAGAGGGTGGCCGAGTCCATGAAATTCTGATATTCACCGGGGACTGAAGTGTATGTGAGAGGACCGTTGCAGCCCAGAACAATGCACATGAGGTGAAGCCCGTTTTTCTCGCAGGTTGAAACAAGACAGTAGCCCGCGGGCTTTGTGAAGCCGGTTTTAACGCCAACGGTTCCGTCATAGAGGTAGCCGGAGCCGTAGAGCCCGTCTGAGGAGATGAGGGCATTTGAATTGTGTATATCCCGGCTCACATGAACATTGGTTGCTTCAAGAGTGTAATCCACTGTGTTGCAGATTGTGTAGAACAGGGGGTGATTCAGCGCTTCGCTCGTGATGAGATAGAGATCCCAGGCGGAGGAATAATGCCCATCGCTCCGGTTGAGCATGCCGCAGGCATCGTTGAACTGAGTGTTGGTGCAGCCAAGCTCCTGGGCCCTTTTGTTCATTCTTTGGACGAAGGCGGCAACGCTGCCGTCTAAATATTGGGCGAGCGCATTGCAGGCATCGTTTGCCGAATGCACAAGGGCCCCATAGAGAAGGTCCTGATATGAAATGGTTTCCCCGGAGACAATGTCCATATTGGAGCTGGAAACATCCAGCCCGTAGCGCACATCGTCTCCCGCGGTTACCATGTCTGTCAGGGAAGCCTCGCCGGATTCAACCGCTTCAACCGCCAGAAGACAGGTCATGATTTTGGTTAGGCTGGCGATGGAATGATTCTGGTCTTTTTCAATTTCGTATAGGATTGTTCCCGTGCCCATGTCTATGAGCATGCATTCGTCGCTGCTTTTCAGATGGGGCTCCTCTATTGCATAGGCGGACGCGCCGAAGGAGGAGACGAGCAGAGCGCAGAGCAGCAGACCTGCTAAAAATCTTAATCTTTTCATACCCTGTATTATACATACTTCGGGCAGAAAATGAAAGAGAATATTTCGGGAAAATCAGAAGGGAAGCTGCCCCTCGTCTTCAACGGCGCCGGCGGGAGCCACCACGGCATTCACGCTCACATTGCTGTGCCAGTTTCCCTTTGCATCCTGGCGGGCGCCGTGGGTCACGCCGGTGATTTTCTCTATCCGGAAGGAGCCGCCCTCTGCAACACCGGAGGGACGGTTGACAGCGAAAATCGAGATGGCGCAGCTGCCGTTTTCATCGCTCGTCAGGATGAGCTCCCAATCGCCTCTTGCGCTTTTGCCGCTTCTCACCTTTTCTGCCTTGAATTCTCCGGTTAAATTGATTCTGTTCATGATATATCTCCTTTAAAAATTTTATTAACAAAACAAAAAGCACCCGGAATTGCGCAAAGCAAAATTCTCAGGTGTAACAAAAAAAGGCCACTGCATAAACGGGAATTGATCCGTCTTTCTGCTTCGTTCGCTTTAATTCTGATTCGTTACCGGTGATTCTGCTTCAATCGCTTTAAATTGGTTTACACGATGCCTGAATATTCAGTTGATGGGGCGAATATAACAGAAAAATTTTTCCTTGTCAACTGTTTTTTTTACAATGTATGTGCTATTATGAATCAACAATGTTTTGTGAGAGTGAAGTCCACATTAAAAATATGGAGAATACAATGAATATTGAACTATTAAAGGAGCTCTGCCAGGCCTGGGGAGTATCGGGCAGAGAAAAGGCTGTAAGAAGCATTATAAAAAGAGAAATTGCTCCCTTTGCAGACGAAATCACAACCGATGCTCTCGGCTCACTCATAGCCCTGAAAAGGGGAAAGGGCGGCGGAAAGAAAATTATGCTCAGCGCCCATATGGATGAGCTTGGCCTGCAGGCAAAGAAAATTCTACCTGACGGGAGAATCAAGGTCTGCCGCGTGGGCTGGGTCTGGACTGCTGCGCTCTACAATGACAAGGTGAAATTTCAGAACGGAACAATCGGCGTTGTGGGCTGCGACGGGAACATTGAAGAGGCCAAGAACGATGCAGGAAAGCTCTATATTGACATTGGCTGCACAACGAAGGAAGAAGCCGAGAAATTTGTTAATGTGGGCGACTACTGCTCCTTCATAGGCGATTTCTATGAGCTGACAGGGGACAGGGTCTGTTCCAAATCCCTTGATGACAGAGCCGGCTGCTACGCTCTCATTGAAGCCCTGAAAAACAACGGCGGAGACGGCCCGAACGACGTTTATTATGTTTTCTCCGTTCAGGAAGAGGTGGGCTGCAGGGGAGCGGTTGCTGCTGCGGCAGCTATTAAGCCGGATATAGGAATTTCCGTTGATGTTACGCCGGACCATTTCTATCCCTGCGATCTTGAAGGAGCCAACGAGGTTGGAAAGGGAGCGGGAATTTCAATAGGCAATCCCTCAGCTATGCTGGATGAATACCTTGTTGACAAAATGCTGGAGGTCTGCCGGGAAAATGAAATCCCCTTCCAGAGAGATGTTATGGACAGAGGAGGGACGGATGCCTCAAGCATCAATCTTTCCAACGAGGGAGTGAGAGTCTGCGGAATTTCAATAGTAGACAGATACCCTCACAGTCAAAGCTCCGTAATCTCCCTTTCGGATCTGGAAAATGTTATTAAACTTGTCGGCTGTTATACAGCCTGCGATTTCTGCTTTGAGGACTGCTGAAATGAAAGAAAAACTTGGATTTAAAGAAAAACTGGGCTACGGGCTCACCGGCTTCGGCCACAGCGTGTGGATGACCTTTTTAAGCACCTATATTCTCTTTTTCTACACTGATGTTGCAAAAATCAGCCCGGCGACTGCCGGAGCAATAATAAGTATTGCCACCATATGGGACGCAATAAACGATCCGCTTATTGCTGCCTGGGCAGATAATCACCGTTTTAAAAACGGTGAAAGAATGAGGCCCTATCTTCTCTATGCCTCCGTTGCATTGGCAGTCTGCCTTGTCCTGGTTTTCACGGTTTACGGCAGCGGCAAAAAGGCAGTTGTTTTTGCTGTGATAAGCTATCTGATTTTCAGAGTGCCCAGCACCTTCTATGGTCTCCCGATTTGCGCCATGAGGCAGCTTGCCACAGACGATAATGAGGAAAGAATTTCCATCAACACCATCTCCTCCGGAGCGGGCGCAGTGGGCATAGCAAGCGTTTCAACCCTGCTCTATTTCATAATCTGCCTCATCGCCGGGACTGACAGCTCAGGAAATATGCTCAATCCCAAGCTGGGCTTTGCAGCAGGGGCTGCAATAGTGGGAGCTTTGGTTATTGCAACAAGCTTTTATAACTATTTCACAACAAAAGAAAGAGTTCAGCCGGAAAAGGAAGAGGGAGCGGGCTTCATAGAGGCAGGAAAGATTATTCTGAAGAACAAAAGCTTCCGGCAGAATCTTGTTTTGAACTTTTTCTACGGGACAATTGCCTCGCTCACAACAGGCTATGCTCTTTACTACTGCAAATATGTTATCTGCAGCCCCAACCTTTTTATCCCAATATCTGCCATGTATATAATAGGCGTTCTGGTTATGCTGCCCTTCGTTTCAAAAATACACAGGAAGCTGGGCAGAACAGTGATGATGATTGTTTCTTCCCTGATTCTTGCTGCAGGGAGCATCCTGTTTATAATTTTTGCAAAAATGAAGTTCGCAGCCTTTGTTCTCTGCCTTTGCATAGGAGTTGGAACCGAGCTGATAACGGTTATGCTTGCAATCAATAAGGCAGACATAACCGACATAATCGAGAAAACCGACGGAACCAGGCTTGACGGAATGGTCGGCAACGTGAGCACCTTCTTCCAGAAGCTTGCAACCGCGCTGCTCACGGCGATTCTCGGCCTTGTGCTTGAGGCTGCTCACTACAGCGCAGATGCTGCTGTTCAGCCGGATTCTGCCGTCAGGGCAATTGTTCTCATAATGGGATTGGGTGGTCTTATTTCCGCCCTTGTTATGGCCTTTGTTTCAAAACGGCAGGTTATAGACGAAGAGCTTGCAGACTGCGGAATTAAAAGATAATTAAGATGAGGTGAAAAAATGAATTCAGCAAAATATCTTGCAAACGATGAACAGAAAAAAACCATAGAATCAATAAAAGCTGTGGTTCCCAACAGAATGTATACAATTGACTACACTGCAGACTATAAGCTTGATGCCTTCATTGAAAGCGGTGCGGATTCTCTTGAAACCTTCGGGAAGTATGCGGGAATTCACCTTTTAGATCCTGTTAAGCTGGCTGCGGGAATTGCCAAGGGAAAGCTTATGAAAACCTTCGGCTCCGGCTGCAGCGTCTTCACGGGCTTTAATGAAAAGGGTGAGCCTCTTTTCTGCCGCGGATATGACTATCCCCACGAGCCAACAACGCTTGTTGTTAAATGCTTCCCCAAAAAGGGCTACAGATCAATTGGCGTGGCAGATCTTGGATTTATGGAAATGAACGCAGGGGCCTTTGAGGACGGGAAAACAGACCTTTCAAACCTTATGCTCTCTCCCTATATCACGGTTGACGGAATGAACGAAAAGGGCTTTGCCCTTGCGGCTCTTTCCCTCATGCATAAGGGAGTCAGGCAGGATACCGGAAAAAAGAAAATCAGCACCACGGTGGCCATCCGCATGCTGCTTGACAGAGCTGCCGATGTTAACGAGGCAATTGAAATCCTCGGCCGGTATGACATGTGCACCCCCATGCCTGATGCGGATTTCCAGTTCCTCATGATGGACAAAAAGGGGAGCAGCAAGCTGGTGTATTATGCCAATAATGAGCTGCGTCAGATGGACTGCAGATATGTCACAAATTATTATCTCGATCCTTTCCTCGGCGAAGCATTTGAAGAGCCCAGGTTCCTCATGCTTAAGAATTTCGTTATTGAGCATAAGGACTGCTTTGAAGAAGACGATGCCTTTGCCGCGCTGCGCTGTGTGAGCGCAAACGGGAAAAGCGCAAGCAAAAGCTTCACTGTTTGGGATGCTATTATGAATCCTGCCCAGGGAACTGTTGATATAATTCATGAAAGAGACTGGCAGAATAAGTATTGCTACAAGGTGTAAACAATGAAGTGGCCGTATAAAAACGAATTCGGTGAAACGGAAAGAACACAGTGCGATGTGCTTGTTCTCGGCGGAGGCATAGCGGGCTGCTATGCTGCAATTGCAGCTGCAAGAAAAGGGAAGAACGTTGTGGTTGTGGAGAAGGGGGCAATTGAGCGCAGCGGTTCTGCCGGCAGCGGAGTTGATCATTGGGAGTCAGCCTGCACCAACCCCTGCTCAAAGGTAAGCGCAGAGGAAATTGCGAACGCTTACATAGACGAGCAGGAGGGCTATTCAAACGGCATTGCCCACTACATTGAGTGCTTTGAAGGCTGGCACCGCCTTAAGGACATGGAGAGCTTCGGGGGCAAAATAAGAGATACCGAAGGAGAATTTGAAGGCGCAGACTTCAGAGACGAAAAAACCGGCCTCATGTTTGCATACGACTATCTTAACCGTTTCACCATAAGGATCTGGGGCAGCACATTTAAGCCCTCTCTATACAGGGAGCTTAAACGCCTGGGAGTCAGGCTCTATGAAAGATGCGAGGCAACTGCCCTGCTGACAGAGCGGAAGGGAGAAAAAATAATCGGCTGCGGAGCCATTGGCATGGATGTCCACAGCTGTAAAACAGTTGTTTTCAGCGCAAAAACAACCGTTCTTGCAATGTCCCGCCCGGCGAGAATCTGGCTTTTCGACGCAGATCAGGTGGGCCTCTGCGAATTCAGACCCACCCAGTCAATAGGGAGCGGTCATGCAATGGGATACAGGGCCGGAATGGAATTTGCAATGATGGAGAAGTCTGTGAAGGCGGAATTCTCTGCCGCAGGGAGAAGCTTCCCTCCCTATTCCGCCGGAAACAATCACAACACCTGGTATGCAGCAACAATGGTGGATGCCCGGGGGGTTGAGATCCCCTATGTTGACAGAGACGGGAATGAGCTCAAAACCGTTAAGGAACGCTACTATCCTGCGCCGGGGCAGAAATTCTTCCTGAAGGGCGGAGTTATAGACAATCCGAAGTATGAATATAGAGGCCCTGAAACCCTCCCCTTTGAAGAGCTTATGAAAAGAGGCTATCAGCTTCCCTTCTATGCAGACCTGAGCAAAATGCCCGACGATGAAAGGCGGGTTATCTGGGGGATGATGGTTGGAGAGGAGGGGAAAACAAAAATCCCTGTGCTGAAGGAATTCACAGACAGGGGCTTCGATTCCTCAAAGCACCGTCTGCAGAGCTACGGAACCGGTTGGCAGAGCGCAAACTTCCTTCCTCAGGAACGGCAGCTTTTCGGAGCGCCGGGCGGAGTTTTCCACGACTGGAATCTGGAAACGAACCTTGAAGGCATTTTTGCCGCCGGAGACCAGCTTTATGCCTCTGACTGCTGCGGTTTTGCCGCTGCAACCGGGTATTATGCGGGTAGAAAGGCAGCGGAAAAAAGCGACTCTTTGGAGTTCAGAGAAGCTGACGAGGAAGAAATTGAAAAGGAAATAAGCCGCCTCTATGCGCCGCTCTTAAGGGAAGAGGGCATGGATTGGAGAGAGCTTAACAAGGCAATTTCAAAATGCATGCAGAATTACTGCGGGGGTGTGAAGAACGACTATCTTCTCCTTCAGGGGCTTGACCTTCTTGAAAGCTATGAAAGAGAATATGTGCCCCAACTCTGCTGCCGCAATCCCCACGAGCTTATGAGAGCCCATGAGGTTATGGACATTCTGCAGGTCTGCAAGCTTATAATAAATGCATGCCTGGCGAGAAAATCCTCCTCGGCTCCGCTCTGCTTTGAAAGAAGCGACAGCGACAGGACCGACCCTCCTGAAGACGACTGCTTCATTGTTATAAGAAACGACTGCGGAGAGATAAAAACCCGCCGTGTTCCGAAGAATTACTATGGCGATGTTAAAGCCGGGTATGAAGCAAATAATTCCGAATACATGAAAGAGGCGGAGAAGCTTTATGCAGAAGATTGAATTTGAAGTGAAGGAGATTTCCTGCTCCGTAACTCCCCTTGTTTTTGACGATTCAAAATGCATAGGCTGCAACAGCTGCGCAAGGGTCTGCCAGGTGGATATCCTTCTGCCCTCGGAGGAGAAGGGAAAACATCCGGCCGTGGTATATCCGGGGGAGTGTTATTACTGCGGGAGCTGCGTTATGGCCTGCCCTGTTCCGGGAGCGATTTCTTTGAAGCATCCGCTCATGAACAGAACCAAATTTACCCTTAGCATTTGAACAGACTTCATATTTGTGTTGATTTAAGAGATTTATTGTGGTAGAATAGCATAACCTTTAATAAGGAAATATCAAACGGAGGTATTACTCATGTTTAAAATCACAGACGAATGCCTGAGCTGCGGCAACTGCGCATCCAACTGCCCCGCAGACGCAATTGAAATGGGCGATGTCCACTACGAAATCGATCAGGACAAGTGCCTGCAGTGCGGCACATGCCAGGCCGGCTGCCCCGCAGACGCAATCGTTGAGGAGTAATTAAAAAAGGGCACCGCGAGGTGCTCTTTTTTTATCTTCATTTTGATATGGAATATGATTACCTTTGGGAAGACGGACCGCAGATGCTTAAGGGGCCCGGCTTCCGGCTGTCAACGGATTCTGTGCTGCTGGGAAATTTTGTTAATCTAAACGGAATTTCAAACGGAATAGACCTGGGCTGCGCCTCAGGAATAATAAGCCTTCTCCTCCTTTCCCTGAGCGATAAAATCAGGATGACCGGCATTGAAATTGATGAAAAGGAGGCGGAGCTTGCAGGGCTTAACATGGAAAAGAATGCTCTGCAGGAACGCAGCGAGATCATCTGCGCAGACCTGAGAGAGCACAGAAAGCTTTTCAGGGCCGGTTCCTTCGACCTAATTGTTTCAAACCCGCCCTATTTCCCCATGACATCAGGGAGCCTTTCCCCAAATGAAAACAGGGCGAGGGCGAGGGGGGAGGTCAGCTGCACTCTTGAGGATCTGTGCGAAGCGGCAAGATATCTCTGCAGATGGGGAGGAAGGTTTGCCCTTGTTCACAAGCCTGAGAGGCTTTCGGAGCTCATGTGCTGCATGTCGAAGTATGGGCTTGAAATGAAGAGACTGCGCCTTGTCTGCCATAAGGCGGATTCTGCCCCGTCCCTTATTCTTGCCGAGGGAAAGAGGGGAGCGGCTCCGGGGCTCACAATTGAGCCTCCGCTCATACTGACCGATGCTTTCGGGAACGACAGCGAAGAAATTAAAAGAATATATCACAGAGGTGCATGACGGTCTCCTCTGTGTTATTTTTTTGGCAGCCTTTGTGTATTTTATAACATTCTTTGTTTAATTTGTGACGCTCTTTGTCTATTTTTTATCTATTATTGTATTTTTGTTCATAATTTGGTAAAACATAATCAGACTGTATTTCTGCAAAAATAAAACGAGGTGAAGCAAATGATCCACACTTTTAAGCGGGGTGTGCACCCTGATTACATGAAGGCCCCGGAGAAGGGCATAACTGTAATCACGCCGCCTCCGCAGGTTGTTCTCCCCTGCATCCAGCATATCGGTGCGCCGGTAAAGCCGCTGGTTCAGGTTGGAGATTATGTTAAAATGGGCCAGAAAATTGCAGACAACGAGGCTCCTCTCTGCGCCCCGGTTCATGCATCGGTTTCCGGAAAGGTTGTTGCAATTGAGCCGAGACCCCATCCGTTGGGGGACATGGTGATGTCAATCGTCATAGAAAACGATTTTCAGGACACTCCTGAGTTCATGGAACCGCTCACAGCCGAACAGCTCAGAGACCCTGAAGCAATTCTCGAACGCATAAGAGAGGCCGGAATAGTGGGCCTTGGGGGAGCAATGTTCCCCACTGCGTTTAAAATCCGCGGAGGCATTGGAAAGGTAGACAAGCTCATAATAAACGGAGCCGAATGCGAGCCCTACCTTAACGGAGACCATCTCACCATGCTGAATTTCCCGGAGCAGCTTTTGAAGGGAATTGAGCTCACCAGGATTGCAAGCGGAGTTGAAACGGCGTACTACGGCATTGAGGTTAACAAGCAGGATGCCATAGACCTGCTCAAAACATACCACCCTGAAAATTACGGAATTGAAATCGTCCCGGAGGCGGTTAAATATCCCCAGGGCGGCGAGAAAATGCAGGTCAAAGCAGTGACGGGCAGAGAGGTTCCCCCGGGAGGCCTGCCCTCAAGCGTTGGCTGCAACGTTGTTTCAACAAGAACGAACTATGCAATATATGAGGCCTGCTATCTGGGGAAGCCTCTGATTGAAAGAATTGTTACGGTTGCAGGCTCTGCAATGGCAGGGCCGGTGAATGCCTTAACAAGAATGGGAACTCCTCTCGGATATCTTGCCGAGCAGTGCGGCGGCTTTGTGAAGACTCCCAGGAAGATAGTTCTCGGCGGTCCGATGATGGGAATCTGCGCAACAAGCCTTGAAGCCCCCAATATCAAGGGAACATCAGGCGTTCTCTTCTTCACCGAAGAGGAAGACCGGCATGTTGACGAGCCCCAGTGCATACGCTGCGGCAAATGCATAACCGTCTGCCCCATGAATCTTGAACCGGTGTTCATGTATATGTACTACACCAAGGGTGATTTTGAAAACATGGAGAAGTACCACGTTTTAGACTGCTTTGAATGCGGCAGCTGTTCATACAACTGCCCGGCCAGAATGCCGCTGACTCATGCATTCAAATCGGCAAAGCTCATGTTCCAGGCAAAACAGGCGAAGGAAAAAGCTGCAAGGGAGGGAAAGTGATTATGGCTGAAAACAAAGAAAAGCTGACCTTTGATGTTGCTTACCAGCCCCAGGTCAGAACCCCGAGAGACACAAAAAGCATAATGCTTGATGTTATGCTTGCGCTTATTCCTGCAGTTGCAGTTGCGGTCTGGCAGTTCGGCTTTTACCAGCTGCTCGTGATTGCGGTTTCAATGCTTTCCGCTGTTTTCTATGAGTGGGCATACAGAAAGCTCATGAAAAAAAGAAGCTCCATCCAGGATCTTTCCGCCTGCGTAACGGGCCTTCTGCTGGCGCTTGTTCTGCCCTGTGGCTGCCCGGTCTGGCTGCCGCTCATAGGCAACTTCTTTGCGATAGTTGTTGTCAAGCAGCTCTATGGCGGAATAGGTAAGAACTTCCTTAACCCGGCCCTTGCAGGGCGCGCCTTCCTTCTGGCCTCCTATGCTCTCATAATGGGCAGCTGGCTTGTGCCGAAGGGGCTCAGCTCCGTTGATGCGGTCAGCTCTGCAACGCCCCTTTCCTATCTCTACGGAGAATCGGCTCTCCCGGCCTACTACAGCTTTAAAAATCTGTTTTTGGGAATTGTTCCCGGCTGCATAGGAGAGCTCAGCGCACTGGCGCTTTTGATAGGCTTTGCATATCTTCTCATAAGAAAGGTGATCTCCTGGAGAATCCCTGTTTCCTTCATCGGGACCGTTGCCCTGCTGACATTTATCTTCGGCCGTGAGGGCTACGGGCATTTTGACTGGATGCTCTACAACATCCTTTCCGGCGGCCTCATGCTCGGAGCAATCTTCATGGCAACAGACTATGCCACCTCTCCCGTGACAATGAACGGCCAGCTGCTCTACGGCTTCGGCTGCGGCGCCCTTACCGTTCTCATCCGCTATTTCGGAGGCTTTCCGGAGGGCGTTTCCTACGCAATACTCATCATGAACCTCTGCTCCTGGGCAATAGACAAGGCCTTCCACCGCCATCAGTTCGGCGTTAATCCCAAGGCTCTGGCTGCAATGGACAAGGCAGACAGATATGAACAGAAAGCCAAAAAACTCAGAGAAAAAGCAGCGGGAGGTTATAAAAAATGAATAAGATTCTAAAGTTAACCTTCATTCTTTTCCTTGTTTGCGCAATTACAGCAGGCATCTTAGGCGGAGTAAACGAACTCACGAAGGACAGAATTGCCCAGATAAACAAGGAAAAAACCGAAAAGGCCTATGCCGCCGTTCTGCCGGCTGCAGGCTATGAAGAAATCGATGCTTCCCTATACGAATCCGCTTATCCCAATATTGACAAAATAGTGAAGGGAACCGGCGGAGAAGGCTGGGTTGTTGAGAGCACATTCTCAGGTGCCCAGGGCAACATCACAATGGCAACGGGCGTGGGCTCGGATTTTAAATGCACCGGAATTTCAATCATATCCCATTCCGAAACCTCGGGACTCGGCGCAAATGCAGCCTCAACCTCTGAAATAGGAGTTAATTTCAGAGCTCAGTTCCTTGGAGCAGACAGCAGCGTTGCCCTCAAGAAATCCGGCGGAGAAATTGATGCTCTCACCGGAGCCACCATAACATCCAGGTCTGTAACCAAAGCCTGCGCCCAGGCGATTGCAGCCTGCGAGGCTTTGAGCTGAGGAGGTTAAAATGAACATTAAGAAACAGTTCAAAGAAGGCCTTATAACCAACAATCCGGTTCTCGTTCAGCAGATTGGCATGTGCGCCACAATGGCAATCACAACAACCCTGTTCAACGGGCTTGGAATGGGCCTTTCAGTGCTCATAATCCTCACCTGCTGCAATGTGGCTGTTTCGGCCATACGCAAAATCATACCTGACGAAATAAGGCTTGCAATCTTCGTTGTTGTTATAGCGGGCTTTGTCACCATTGTTGACCTTCTGCTGCAGGCCTACATCCCTGCGCTGAGTGAAGCCCTGGGAGTTTTCATCCCCCTGATTGTTGTTAACTGCATAATAATCGGCCGCGCAGAGGCCTTCTGCCAGAAAATGCCTGTAGGCGCTTCCTTCTTCGACGGAATATTCCAGGGTCTGGGTTACACCTGCGTTCTCATAATCATGTGTGTTGTGAGAGAGCTTCTTGGAAGCGGAAGATTCGGAGGAGGTCTGATAGACATCACCAACGGTTTCCGCCTCACTCTTGACGGAACAGGTGCCGGCATTCAGCTCTTCCCCGATACCTATGGAGCAAGCATTCTCAATCTCCCCTTCGGAGGCTTCCTGACTCTGGGCTGCCTGATTGCGGTTATGCAGTATGCTCTTAAAAAATCCGCCAAGAAAGCGGAAGAAAAAGAGAAGGAGGCTGAGGAATAATGCTCACAAACATAATTTCAATCTCACTGGGAGCGATCCTTGTTAATAACTTCATCTTCTCCCAGTTTCTCGGGTGCTGCCCCTTCCTTGGCTGCTCAAACAAAACCGATACCGCAGTTGGCATGGGCATAGCCGTTATATTCGTTATGGGTTTGGCCTCCGCAATCTGTTGGGTTGTGGACCAGTTCATTCTCATTCCCCTTGGTCTTGAATTTCTGGAAACTCTCGCTTTCATCCTCGTTATTGCAGCCCTTGTTCAGTTTGTGGAAATGTTTTTGAAGAAGTCAATTCCTTCTCTCTACAGCGCGCTGGGAATTTACCTCCCCCTCATAACAACCAACTGCGCTGTTCTCGGCGTTGTTCTGCTCAATGTTCAGAACGACTATAATTTCCTTGAATCTGTTGTATACGGAATAACGGGCGGCGTAGGCTTCCTGCTGGCAATAGTCCTTTTTGCTTCCGTGAGGGAGAGAGTTGAGTTTTCGGAATATCCGGAGTGCTTCGAGGGCTTCCCGATCTGCCTCGTCTCCGCAGCTCTGCTGGCGCTTGCCTTCATGGGCTTTTCCGGAATGCAGATTTTCTGACGGAGGTAAGCTGAAATGAAATCAATTTTATTTTCAATCCTCGTCCTGGGCGCTTTGGGAGGAATTTTCGGAGCTGTTCTGGCCTATGCCTCAAAGATTTTCCATGTTGAAGTAGACCCTAAGCAGGCAGCCGTGCGGGAATGCCTTGCCGGAGCCAACTGCGGAGGCTGCGGCTTCCCCGGCTGCGACGGATATGCAGCTGCGGTTGCCGCCGGAGAAGCGCCTGTTAACAAGTGCGTTGCAGGAGGAGCTGAGGCCGCTGCTAAAATTGCGGAAATCATGGGCTGTTCTGCTGCGGGAGCGGAAAAAATGGTTGCTTTTGTTCCCTGCTCAGGCTGCAATGCGGAAAAACGCTTCAACTACACCGGCCCGAAGGACTGCCGCGCGGCAATGCTTTTCGGCGGAAAAAGCAACAAGTCCTGCACCTTTGCCTGCATAGGACTGGGCAACTGCGAAAAGGTCTGCAAGTTCGATGCAATGCATGTTGTTGAGGGCATAGCTCAGGTGGACAGGGCTAAATGCGTTGGCTGCGGAGCCTGCGCGGATGCCTGCCCCAAGAGCATTGTTAAGCTCATCCCCGAATCCCAGAAGGTCATGACTGCCTGCTCCTCAAAGGATAAGGGCGGAAGAGTCATGAAAATTTGCGATGTGGGCTGCATAGGCTGCGGCAAATGCGCAAGGGAATGCGCTGAAGGAGCCATTACCGTGACGGATAATCTCGCTGTCATAGACATGGGCAAATGCATCTCCTGCGGCCACTGCGCAGAGATCTGCCCCCGTCACATTATCAAGCTGTTCTGAAAATTAATAAAATATTCATTCCCGGCTCAATCTGAGCCGGGAATTTCTGTTGATTAATTTTGGCAAAAATGATAGAATATTCCGATAAATTGGAGAGGTATGCATATGTGGGTTGCTGACGGCTGGAAAGATTATGAACTTATCGACTGCTCTGCTGGAGAAAAGCTGGAGCGGTGGGGTAGCTATTACCTCTGCCGGCCTGATCCTCAGGCAATCTGGAACACCCCGAGGAATGACCGGCGCTGGAATGAATGCAATGCCAGATATTTCCGCAGCGAAACGGGAGGAGGAAGCTGGAGCAAAAACAGCCTTCCCGAAAGCTGGGAAATAAAATACGGCGAGCTCAGGTTTAATGTTAAGCCCATGAATTTCAAGCACACCGGAATATTTCCCGAACAGGCCTGCAACTGGGACTGGGCCGGGAATAAAATCAAATCGGCAGGCAGAGAAATTTCCGTCCTCAATCTTTTCGCATATACTGGCGGGGCAACCTTGGCCTGCGCAAAAGCGGGAGCAAGCGTTTGCCATGTGGATGCGGCAAAGGGCATGGTTTCCTGGGGAAGGGAAAATGCGGCGCTCTCCGGCCTTAAGGACGCTCCCATACGCTGGATAATAGACGACTGCGCAAAGTTTGTTGAGCGGGAGATCAGGCGCGGAAGAAGGTATGACGCAATAATTATGGATCCTCCCTCCTATGGGCGCGGCCCCGGAGGAGAGGTTTGGAAGCTTGAGCAGAATCTCTGGGATTTTGTCAGCCTGACGGCGGGAGTGCTCTCGGATGAGCCGCTTTTCGTCATAATAAATTCCTACACAACCGGGCTTGCCCCCTCAGTGCTTTCATACATAAGCGAGAGCATATTCACAAAAAAATACGGTGGGAGCTCCGAAGCCTCTGAGCTTGGGCTCCCCGTGAGCGATAATAATTTAATTTTACCTTGCGGAGCAACTTGCAGATGGCAGAAGTGATAAAATTTGAAAATGTACACTATCTCTACCCGGGAGACGAAACAGAGACTCTGAGCGGAGTGGATTTCGAAATTGAACAGGGTCAGTTCGTTGCGGTGCTTGGCCATAACGGCTCGGGAAAGAGCACCCTTGCAAGGCATATCAACGGAATATTCACGCCCACCTCCGGCAGGGTTCTCGTCCTTGGAATGGATACTGCCGACGAAAAGCTCACCATCGAAATAAGGCGCAATGTGGGAATGGTCTTCCAGAATCCGGACAATCAGATTGTTGCAAATGTGGTTGAGGATGATGTGGCCTTCGCCCCGGAAAATCTTGGGGTTGCCCCGGAGGAAATCAGAAAAAGAGTAGACGAAGCCCTTGAAGAGGTTGGAATGACGGAATTCAGGCTTCATGCGCCCCACCTTCTCTCCGGCGGGCAGAAGCAGAGGGTTGCAATTGCAGGAGTTATTGCTATGCAGCCCAAAATCCTCGTTTTAGATGAAGTGACTGCCATGCTGGACCCCTCCGGCAGGAAGGATGTTCTCAAAACCGTCACAGAGCTGTGCAGGAAAAAGGGGATGACCGTTGTTTTCATAACCCACCACATGGAGGAGTGCATAGAGGCAGACAGGCTGATTGTTCTTTCAAACGGGAAAATAGCTGCCGACGGAAGCCCTATGGAGGTTTTTTCCAAGGTGGAGCTTATGGAGAGGGAAGGCCTTTCCGTTCCCGAAACCACAAGGCTTCTTTACGACCTTGGTCTTCCCCTCAATTCGCTCACCGTGGAAGACACTGTAAAACAGATTGGCGATTGGATAAACAGCTGATGGCAGACATAGAAATTAAAAATTTAACCCAGATTTTCAGCAGGGGGACTCCCTTTGAAAAGAAGGCTCTTGAGAATATAAGCCTGAGCATTCCCGCAGGGCAGTTCGTCGGCCTTCTGGGGCATACGGGCTCAGGCAAATCAACTCTGATTATGCATCTCAACGCTCTTCTCTCACCCACCTCCGGGGAAATCCTCGTTGGCGGGAAGAATATAAATGCAGACAAAGCAAGCCGCAGAGAAGTCAAGAGCAGGGTGGGAATAGTTTTCCAATATCCGGAATATCAGCTTTTTGAAGAAACCGTTTCTGCAGACATAGCCTTCGGCCCCAAAAATATGGGCCTTGATGAAAAGGAAATTGAAGCAAGAGTGAGGGAGGCGGCAGACTTTGCAGGCGTTGAGGAAGAACTTTTTGAGAAGTCGCCCCTTGATCTCTCGGGAGGGCAGAAGCGCCGCATAGCAATTGCCGGCGTCATTGCCATGCGCCCGGAAATTCTTGTTCTTGACGAACCCACCGCCGGGCTGGACCCTGAGGGGAGAGACCAGATAATTGCAAACATCTGCAGATACAACAGGGAAACGGGAGCCACCATAATAACCGTGAGCCACGATATGGACACTATATCCCGGGTTGCCGAGCGGCTCATTGCCCTTGACCACGGCCGCCTGGCAATTGACGGGGCTCCGGAAGAGGTTTTTTCATGCCCGGAAAAGCTCCGGCAGATCGGTTTAGGCATTCCTTCCGCAACCGAAATCGGAACCGGACTGAAGCTCAAAACTCCGGTTTATACCCATGAGCAGCTCCTGCAGGCAATAAGACGGGCAAAGGAGGGAAAAACATGCTGAGAGATGTAACGCTCGGGCAGTATTTCCCCGGCAATACCATTGCGCACCGGCTTGACCCAAGAACAAAAATAATTCTCCTTGTGCTCTATATAGTTGCGCTCTTCACTGCCGTGGGCTGGGTGAGCTACGGGGCGGTTTTGGCTGCAACCGGGGTATGCATGATTCTGAGCAAAATCAGCGTTAAAAACATATTTTCCGGGCTCAAGCCCATGGTTGTTATCATTGTGCTCACGGCTGTTCTCAACATGTTCTACACTCAGGGAGAGCCTGTTCTGAGCTTCTGGAAGCTGTGCATAACAAAAGAGGGAATTGACAGAGCAGTTAAAATGGTTCTGCGCATAATGCTCCTCATAACCGGCACCTTCCTCCTCACCTACACCACAAGCCCCCTCTCCCTGACAGACGGGCTCGAAAGGCTCATGAATCCTCTGAAGAAAATAAAGGTTCCTGTCCACGAGCTGACTATGATGATGAGCATGGCGCTGAGATTTATCCCCACCCTCATAAAGGAAACGGATAAAATCATGTCTGCTCAAAAATCCAGAGGGGCCGACTTTGAAAGCGGAGGCCTTGTGAAAAGGGCAAAGTCCCTCATACCCATATTGGTTCCGCTTTTTGTTTCCGCTTTCAGAAGGGCGGATGAGCTGGCAATTGCAATGGAGAGCCGCTGCTATCACGGCGGAGAGGGCAGAACAAGAATGAAAAAGCTTGAAATGCGCCCGGCAGACTGGGCTGCCCTTGCAGTTGGAGCTGTATTTACAGCCGTAATAATAGCAATCAGAAATGTCTGAAAGGAGCTGCTATGAACAATAAAACCTATAGACTTGTGGGTCTTTCCCTGCTGACAGCGCTGGTTGTCGTGCTGACGCTGCTGGGAAACATAATAAAGGTCGGTCCCTTTGCCGTGACGCTCAGCCTCACTCCTATAATAACCGGGGCTGCGGTTTTCGGCGCCGGAGCAGGCGCTGCATTGGGCCTTGTGTTCGGGATAGTTGTGCTCATCGCAGGAGCCTTCGGCCTTGACGGAGGAGCAACCCTTCTTCTTCTCAGCCAGAGCGTTCCCGCAACGGTTGGAATCTGCATTGTAAAGGGTGTTGCCGCCGGATATCTTGCAGGAAAGGTCTTTGAATGGGTTTCAAAGAAAAACACAAAAACAGCTGTTCTCTGCTCGGGCATAGTGTGCCCGGTTGTAAACACGGGGCTCTTTATTGCCGGAATGCTGATGTTTTTCTTCTCCACCCTTGAAAGCTGGAGCGGCGGGCAGGCCATGCTCTACTACATAGTGGTGGGGCTCACAGGGATTAATTTCCTCATCGAGATGACAATCAACATAGTTCTCTCCTCTTCTGTAACCTACATAATAAGCCACATTCAGAGATTTTCATGAGGAATATTGCGCTTAAGCTCAGATACGACGGCACAAACTATCACGGCTGGCAGCTTCAGAAGGAAGACATAACCGTTGCTCAGGTGCTTGAGGAGGCAATAGAGAAGGTTTTTGGGGAGAAACAGCGGGTTACCGGCTGCGGAAGAACCGATGCAGGAGTCCATGCCCTGAACTATTGCGCAAATTTCAGGACTGCCGGCAGCATACCGGCCGAAAAAATTCCTCTTGCCCTCAACTCCCGTCTGCCTGCTGATGTTGCGGTTGTTGATGCCTGCGAGGCAGAGGAGAGCTTTAATGCCATAGGCTCCTGCCTGAAAAAGGAATATATCTACAAAATCCATAACGATGTAATACGGGACCCTTTCCTTGCCGACAGAGTGTGTTTTTATCCCGGAAGGCTGGATTTTGAAAAAATCAGCCGGGCAGCAAAGGCCTTTGAGGGGACCCACGATTTCAAAGCCGTCCGCAGTCTTGGAACCGAAACAAAAACCACGGTGAGAACTGTTTTTCACTGCAATGCGGAAAAGGACGGCAGCATCATAACGGTTTCAATTTGCGCAGACGGCTTTCTCTATAATATGTGCCGGGCGATGGTGGGAACCATGATATATGCTTCCTGCGGGAAGCTTGAGCCTGAAGACATTCCTGCTCTTCTTGAAAGGGGGGACAGGCGTCTTACCGGGCCCACGATGCCGCCCCAGGGGCTCTATCTTAACCGGCTTTGGTATAACGGCCCTGTGGGAAAAATGTTCAACGAGGAGTGATTTAATGAGACTTGCCATAAACCTTGTTCTGCTCTTTGTGATGGCTCTGTGCATTTGGGAGGGCCATAAAAGAGGCGTTATAAGGAGCCTTTTAGGACTCACGGCGATTATTCTTGCCCTGATTTTTTCAAATATGGCAGCGTCGGCTCTGTCAGAAGAGCTTGTGCCTGCCGTTAACCCCTTTGTAAGCGGGTATGTTGACTCTGAAAGCACCATAGCTGAGGTGCTTGAAGCCCTGGGCTACGGCCAGAGCGACAGAAGCCTTGAAGATATTCTCACCGAAGACAGCTCCCTCAGATATGACTATGCATATGAGTGCATGCGTCAGACAGGCTTTTTCTCCGAGGTTTCGGAGGACCTGGCAGCGGACGCCGTGAATTATGCAAACAAAAATGACCTCAGCATGACAGATGCCGTGATAACGGTTGTGAGCAACGCCCTCGCCTATGTGATTTGCATAACGGTGCTTTTTGTGATGATAATAGTGCTCATGTCTGCCCTGCTGGATCTGCTCAATCTCAACATAAGGCTTCCCAATGCCGAGATACTTGATGAGGTGGCGGGTTCAGCCATAGGCTTTGTGAAGGGCTTCCTGATATGTATATTGCTCTCCTGGCTCATAGGCTTCCTGGGCCTTTTAACCGGCAGGACAACGGCAGACAAATGCGCCCTGCTTAAATTCTTCCAGGCATTCAGATTTGTAACAAGGACTTTGATTTAATTATGCAGACAGCAATGTGTTCAAGATGCGGCAAAAATATCGCCGTTATATTCATAAGCAAAATAGAAAACGGTAAAACAGTTAACGAAGGGCTCTGTCTCAAGTGCGCAAGAGAAATGAAAATTCAGCCCCTTGAGGACATAATGAGCAAATTCGGAATCAGCGACGACGACCTTGAAAATCTCTCCGGAGAAATGTCCAACTTCATGAGCGGCATGGAGGACTTTCTCCCCTCGGGAGAGTCTGAAAACGATGAGGAGGGAAAAACCTCAACCTTCCCCTTCTTCGGAAAGCTTTTCGGCGCCCCTGAGCAGCAGGGAAAGGAAGAAAATCCCAAGCAGGAAAAATCCGAAAAGCAGCCTCAGAAAGACAGGAAACCCCTTAAAAGCAAGTTTTTGGATAATTACTGCATAGATCTCACTCAGCGGGCCTCAGAGGGCAAGCTTGATGCAATGATAGGCAGAGAGGAAGAGCTGGAGCGGGTTATTCAGATATTAAACCGCCGCCAGAAGAATAACCCCTGCCTCATAGGAGAGCCGGGCGTTGGCAAAACGGCCATAGCCGAAGGTCTCGCCCAGAGAATAAGCGACGGAAACGTGCCCTTCAAGCTCCGGGATAAGAGAGTTTTCCTTCTGGATCTCACATCGCTGGTGGCAGGAACCCAGTTCAGAGGGCAGTTTGAAAGCCGCATGAAGGGCCTCATTAAAGAGATTGAGAATCTGGGAAACGTTATACTCGTTATAGACGAAATCCACACGATAGTTGGCGCGGGGGATGCTGAGGGCTCAATGAATGCCGCCAACATACTCAAGCCCGCCCTTTCCCGGGGAGAAATTCAGGTCATCGGAGCAACAACCTTTGCCGAATACCGCAAGCATATAGAGAAGGATTCTGCCCTTGAAAGAAGATTTCAGCCCGTAACGGTGGCAGAGCCCTCCATTGAAGACAGCGTGAAGATAATCAGAGGGATTGCCCATTATTATGAGGATTATCACGGCGTAATAATTCCGGATGAAATGTGCTCAATGGCGGTTACCATGAGCGAAAGATATATAACAGACCGCTTCCTTCCCGACAAGGCCATAGACCTTATAGATGAAGCCTGCTCCGATGTTAACCTTAAAGACGAAAACATAAACAGGCAGATGGCGGTTTGCCGCGATCTTGAAAATATCCGCTTTGAAAAGGAAGGTCTTCAGAATGAAAAGCTTCCCGAAACCGGAGAGCCGGTTCAGAGCCTTCTTGACAGACGCTATGAGCGCATAGCCCAGCTCAGAAGCCGGGAGCTTCAGCTGGAAGCGGAGCTGTCTGAGCTGAAGGAGAAGGGGAGACCCTGCCTCACGGCAGATAATCTTGCAAGAGTAATTGAACTGTGGACAAAGATTCCCGCAGCTTCAATTAAAGAAAACGAGCTTCAGCGCCTTGCTCAGATGGATGAAAGGCTTAAAGAGCACATAATAGGCCAGGATGAGGCAGTGGATGCGCTCTGCGCTGCAATCAGGAGAAGCCGCGTGGGAATGAAAACAAAGGCAAAGCCGGTGAGCTTCATTTTTGTCGGCGGAACGGGCGTGGGCAAAACGGAGCTGGTAAAGCGCCTTGCAGAAGACATGTTCAACAGCCCCGAAAGCCTTATCCGCCTGGATATGAGCGAATTCATGGAAAAATTCTCCGTGAGCAGAATAATAGGTTCGCCTCCCGGTTATGTGGGCTATGATGAAGCCGGCCAGCTCACGGAAAAAATCCGCCGCCGGCCATACAGCGTCGTCCTGTTCGACGAAATAGAAAAGGCCCATCCCGATGTTATGAACATCCTCCTGCAGATTCTTGACGACGGCCGCATAACAGATGCCCAGGGCAGAACCGTGAATTTTGAAAACACTGTAATTGTCATGACGACAAATGCCGGGAGCAACATGAAGAGCGGTCAGGTCGGCTTCGGGGGTACCCTCGGAGACATGACCAGAGAAAAAACAATGAAGGCCCTGGAGGAGTTTCTGCGCCCTGAGTTCATAAACCGCGTAGACGAGGTGATATGCTTCAACTCCCTCACGGAGGAGAACTTCTCCGCCATAGCCGCCTTAATGCTGAAGGAACTGAGAGCTGTTCTTGCCGGAAGGGGGATAGAGCTTTCCTGGACTGATGAGGTGATAAAAAAGCTGGTTGACAAGGGATACTCCTCAACCTATGGAGCAAGAAACCTGCGCCGGCTCATCCAGAAGGAAATTGAAGACACGGCAGCTCAGAAAATGATTGAAAACGGAGGCGCAGAGAAGATTGCCATTGGCGTTTCCGAAGGGGAAATAACATGCAGCGTCTGCTGATTTCCTCCTGCCTTCTGGGCAATGAGTGCAAATATTCAGGACTCTCCAACGCTCTGCCGGCAGAGGTTCTGACGGCGCTGAAGGAGAAATTTGAGCTTATACCTGTCTGCCCGGAGGTTGCCGGGGGGCTGAGCGTTCCGCGGGATCCTTCGGAAATAAAAAACGGAAGGGTATTCTCCTCCGGCGGAAAGGATGTTACCGCCGCCTTTGAAAGAGGAGCGGAAACGGCAGTTAAACTTTCAGAAAAATTCGGCTGCTCCCTGGCCTTGATGAAGCAGGGGAGCCCTTCCTGCGGAAACGGCAGGATATACGACGGAAGCTTTTCCGGAACAGCCGTCCCCGGAAACGGGCTTGCGGCCGAAAAACTTATTCAAAGAGGTGTTAAAATGTATAGCGAAAATGAAACCGAAAAGCTCCTTGAAGAGGAGAGCCCTTCCCTGGAACAGATACTCGCAATCTGCGACCATACCCTTCTCCGGGTGGATGCCACAAGCGAGGAAATCAGAACCCTTTGCGACCAGGCAATAAAATATTCCTGCGCATCCGTCTGCATCCCTCCCTGCCATGTGGCGGGAGCGAAGCGCTATGTGGGCAACAGAATGAAAATCTGCACCGTAATAGGCTTTCCCAACGGCTATATGACAACTGCAGCCAAAGCCTTCGAGGCAGCGGATGCTGTTAAAAACGGAGCAGACGAGATTGACATGGTGATAAACCTTTCCATGGTGAAGGACGGGGAGTGGAACTGCGTTAAAGAGGACATTTCCGCCGTCAGAAAGGCAACCAGAGGCAAAATCCTGAAGGTGATAATTGAATGCTGCCTCCTGACCGACGCGGAAAAGGTCCGTCTCTGCGGCATAGTGGGCGAATGCGGGGCCGACTACATAAAAACCTCAACCGGCTTCAGCACCGGCGGAGCCACCTTCGAAGATGTTGCTCTCATGAGAGAAAACAGCCCGAAGAAGGTCAAGGTCAAGGCTGCAGGCGGAATTTCAAGCCTTGAGGATGCTGCTGAATTCATGAGACTGGGAGCTGACCGCCTGGGAACCTCAAGAATAGTAAAAATTGCAATTTCCAAAGAAAACAGTTGACATTCAGAAAATAATTGATATAATATTCAAGCTAAAACAAAGAAGGTCCGCCGGCCTCACCGTGGCAAAAGCCCTCCGGTTAAGAACACATTCAATTGTAATGCTCTGTGCGGGTCTCTTTGCGCCCGCACATTTTATTTTCGGAGGTGCTCACAATAGCCACGAACGATACTCACCAGATTAACGAGGAAATTCTCGACGGGGAAGTTCGCCTCATAGGAGAAGAAGGGGAGCAGCTGGGGATCATGTCCGCTGCCGAGGCCCTTAAGCATGCAGAAGCTGCCGGGCTTGACCTTGTTAAAATCGCTCCGAATGCAGTTCCGCCTGTCTGCAGGGTGATGGACTACGGAAAGTTCCGCTTCGAGCAGACTAAAAAGGAAAAGGAAGCCAAAAAGAATCAGCATGTGATTGAAATCAAAGAAATCCGCATGGGTCCCTCAATAGGGGAGAACGATTTCAACACCAAGCTGAAAAACGGCATCAAATTCCTCAAGGAAGGCAACAGAGTGAAGGTGTCTGTGCGCTTCAGAGGCAGAGAAATGGCCCACACCGAAATAGGGAAAGACCTTCTTGCAGACTATGCCGAAGGATGCGCAGAGGTTGCAACAGTAGACAAGGCCGCAAAGCTTGAAGGAAGAAACATGTTCATGTTCCTCTCTCCGAAGCCTGCAGGTCCTGCAAAAAAGCCGGCAAAGCCCAAGCAGCCGAAGGCTGATGCCGCTCAGAAAGAGAATAACAATAAAGGAGATACAGAAAATGCCGAAACTTAAAACTCATTCCGGTGCAAAAAAGAGATTCAATCTCACTAAATCCGGCAAGGTAAAACGCGCTCATGCATACAAGAGCCACATCCTCACCAAGAAGGATACCAAGCGTTGCCGCCGTCTGCGCAGCGAAACCTATGCAGATGTAACCAACGAGGCCACAATCAAAAAGATGATTCCTTACAAATAAGGAAACGGTATTAAATTCAGGAGGATTAAAAAATGGCAAGAGTTAAAGGCGCAATGATGACGCGCAAGCACAGAAATAAGGTCTTAAAGCTCGCAAAGGGCTATTGGGGAAATAAACACCGCCACTACAAGATGGCTCAGGAGCAGAACATGAAGTCCGGCCGCTATGCATATGTTGGCCGCAAGCAGAAAAAGAGAGACTTCCGTAAGCTCTGGATAACCAGAATCAGCGCAGGCTGCAAGATGAACGGCATGAATTATTCCACATTTATGCACGGTCTCAAGCTCGCCGGCATAGACATGAACCGCAAGATGCTCTCCGAAATGGCAATTCACGATGCTGCTGCTTTCACCGCTCTGTGCGACATAGCAAAGAATGCTGCCAAGGCAGAGGCATAATCTCATTAAAAAGCTTATAGCCGTTATAAGTGCAGCCGTAATAGGGCTGCACTTGGCATTTAGAAATAATTTCAGCCTCATGAGCCGGCTTTCCGAGGAAATCGTTGCCCCGATTAGGGCCTTGCAGACAAGGCTGAGTTCATATCTGCCCTTTTCTCTTGCAGAGCTGCTCATGGCGCTGTGCCTTTTGTGGCTGCTGCTTTCAATAAAAAAAGGGGGCTTCAAAAGAATAGTGAGCGGAATAGCCGTGTTTGCATTATTTGTTTATGCAGGCTTCTGCTTTCTGTGGGGAACCTATTACTACGGTGACGCCGGGATGACTGCCGAACCCGTTTCCGTTGAGCAGCTTGCCTCCGTAACCGAGGCTTTTGCCCGCCTGGCAACCGCCTCCTACCGCCCCGAGCCTGACAGAGATGAAATAATAAAAAGGTCCGGGGATTTAAACGGAGGAATAGGGGTTAAAAAAATTGTCTGTTCAAGGGTCATGAGCTATCTCGATTTTTCCGGCTTTTATTTTCCCTTCACGGGAGAGGCCAACGTTAATGTTGACATGCCTGCCCATGATCTGGCATCAACCTGCGCCCATGAGCTTGCCCACCTTAACGGAACAGCAAGGGAGCAGGAGGCGAATTTCGAGGCCGTCAAAAATTCCCTTGAATTCGGTGACGGAGACTATGTGTATTCATCAGCCCTCATGGCATATACCTATCTGGGAAACGCCCTCTACGGGGCAGACAGAGACCTCTGGGAGCAGGCATATGCCCTTTTAAGCCCTGAGGTAATTGAGGATCTGCAGGAAACAAAGGCTTACTGGAGCCAATTCGAAACCCCGGTTAAGAAGGCTTCAAACACTGTTTATGAGAATTTTCTCTATAGCTACGGTCAGAGCGACGGATTAAAATCCTACGGCCGCTGCGTTGATCTTCTCGTGAATTATTATTACGGGAAAAATCTCCTTGAAATTTCAGGATATTAACAAATAAAATCCTTGACATTTTCCGTAAATCAAGTATAATACTCCTTGCGTTTAGCGGGATTGTGTAGGGGTAGCACAGCGGACTCTGACTCCGTATGCGAGGGTTCAAATCCTTCTCCCGCTGCCACTCAGCCAACGGCTTTGCCGTTGGCTGAAACTATATTCGTTCCTTCGGAACGAGTTATATTCTGCTTCGCAGAGTTATATTGCTTCGCAGTGATATTCACGCTTTGCGTGAGTTGAGGAACGAATATAACTTGCGCACAGCGCAAATATAACTAAAACAGGAGAACATATGGCTGAATATAAACTTACTGAAGAAAGTCTTGCATTTGCAAAACGGATTGTTATGCTCTGCAGAGAACTTAAAGCGAAAAGAATTGAATATTCTTTAATATCTCAGCTTATGAGGTGCGGTACCTCAATTGGCGCAAATTGTCACGAAGCACAATATGCTCAGGGAACCAGAGACTTTGTTTCAAAATTGGAAATCGCTTTAAAGGAATGCAACGAAACCCAGTATTGGCTCACATTGATGTTTGAAACCGGAGATATTGACGAAAATACTTACAAAACATTTTATACAGATGCCGGAACTATCCGCCGCGTTCTCATCGCTTCAATAAGAACAAGCAAACAAAAGCTGGATTAGCGGCTTTGCCGTTGGCTGAAACTATATTCGTTCCTTCGGAACGAGTTATATTCTGCTTCGCAGAGTTATATTGCTTCGCAGTGATATTCACGCTTCAGAGCTTTTTTATTGACAAGCTATACTTGAATCAAGTATAATGTAATCTCAAGAGAGGTGATATGCTTTGAATGAAGTTCGGGCTTTGAGAAAAAGCACAGGCATGAGCCAGAATGAATTTGCCAACAGATTTAACATACCGGTTAGAACGCTGCAGCAATGGGAACAGGAGCTTCAGAAGCCCCCGGAATATGTTTTGAAGATGATGGAAAAAATTTTAAAAACCGAAAATGAAGGCGCAGCGCTCAGCAGCAAATATATAAGCCATGTTCAAGCTGAGCCTTCGGTCTGGAAGGTCTGCATTTCAGAGGCATTTGAAAACTGCGAACAGATCTACCCCATTCAGCAGCGCAAGGTTAAATCGGTTATAGACTCGGTGAAGGGCAATCCTGCCGTAAAAAAGGTGGTTATATTCGGCTCCTCTGTGAATTCAAGCTGCCACATGGGCTCTGATCTCGACATATATATTGACCTGAAAGAGGATATTAATCCGCTGAGCCTTGCCGGCTTTAATCCTGACTGGGAATATGATCTGTTCACAAACTTCATGATTGACGAAAGACTGCGCAGAGAAATTTCTGCCAAGGGAGTGAAGGTCTATGAGCAATGACAGCCTGCTCAACAGAGCAATAGTAAATTACAATGCAGCCGCTGTTCTCCTGGATAATCTTGCGGTTGATGAATTGTTTGTTAATCAGATTGCATGTAACATACAGCAGTCCTATGAAATGGCCATAAAATATCTGCTGGAGCTTAACGGTGTGGAATATCTCAAGACCCACGATATAGATCAGCTCATCAGAATTGCGAACTCGGCAAAGGTCAACATTTTCATAAGCGATTACCTCGATGAGCACAGTGAAATGATTTCTCAATGGGAAGCAAAAGCGAGATATGTAATGGGCTATCTGGTGGAGCTGAGAAAAATCGAAAGGGCAATGGCGGATCTGAAGGACTATCTGGAAAAAATAAAAACCGAACTTTCTGTAGGAGGAATATGAAATGAAAATCCTGAAAAAATTACTGAAAATTATTGGCATTGCCCTTGGGAGCATTGCAGCAATAATACTTATTTTTGCTGCAGTTTTTGTTGTCAAGGCAAAAACCTCATATAAAAACCTGGAACGGGTGGATGAAAATGGGGCTTTTTATTCAATCGACTATGTGGGCAATTATGAAAGCCCCCTTGTTGCAAAGGCGCTGAACCTTTTCAGCGGCGGCTGCTCCGCCTTCATAACGGAAAATGAAAAGGGAGAGATGATAACCTGCCGCAACTACGACTTTCCCCACAAGGATGCAGAGGGCAATCCGACAGGCCTGAATGTGCTTGTGAAATGCAGCCCCAAGGGGAAATATGAGTCAATAGGAATTGCAGACATAGGTCTGTTCTCGGTTGTGGGTCTGCCCTATTATGCCGGCTCTCTCGACAGCGGAAACACTTCAACAATTCCTCTCATGTATGCCCCCTATCTCTGCATGGACGGAATGAACGAAAAGGGCGTGAGCGTTTCAATCCTTGCTCTTGACCTGAAGGATGGAGAAACTCCCATGCACCAGACTGCCGAGGGCAAACAGAGCCTGATGGTGAACGCCCTCTTAAGGCAGATTCTTGATAACTGCGCAAGCCTTGAAGAAGCAGTTGAGCTGGCGAAGAACACCAATATTGTCTGCACCTTCGGAAGCGACTATCATCTCTTTGTAACCGATGCTCAGGGGAATTCCGCCGTTTTTGAGTGGAGATACAACGAGCTCACTATAAGCTGCACAAATGCGGTCACCAATTTCTATGTTGCCTATGATGACGGCTGCGACTGCTACTACGGTGAAAAACTCAAGGAGAGCTTCACAACAGCAGGGGACGTTTCCTGGGATTATCACTACGGCTATGGCCACGGCTACGGGCGCTTTGCAGAGCTTGCCCGGACCCTTGAAGAGCACATAAGCGACGCAGAGGCTCTCAAAACCTCCATGACGGAGCAGGAGGCAATGGCGCTCCTGGAGGCCGTTTCCCAGACCTATGACCCTGAGCAGCAAACCTCCCTCACCCAATACAGCGTTATCTACAATAACAGCAGCAGAAGCGTTAAGGTCTGCGTCATGCAGGACTACTCAAAGATTTTTGAATATTCCGTTGGCGCATAACGCGTCTGCAATAAGGCGGTGGCCCTCCCTGTTGGGATGAATTCCGTCCTCACAAAGGTAGTTTGTGTAATTTGGCCTTGAAAGAAAACAGGAAGAAATGTCCAGAACCGGCGCTCCTGCTGAATTGCCTGCCCTGAAAACAAGCAGGTTAAACATCTCGTGCCAGTGCATCAGAAGGGCTTTGTCGTTCCCGAGCCAGCTTAGGATTGCTTCGCTGTCTCTTCCACGGCTTATAAAACGGAAATATTTTTCATCATCAATAGGAGGCAGAGACAGAAGATAAACCTCCTTGCCCATTTGCTTCAGCTGCGCTATATATTTTGTGTATTCCTGAAGAAAAATATCCGGCGGGGTCTTGCATATATGCTCGGCCTCCGGAGCCTCTGAAATGGCCTGCCAGTCGTAATCGCAGTCATTTCCGCCGAAAAGAAGAAATACAGTGTCAAATTCCGGGTCGCCCAGATACTTTTCTGCGCGGCCCATTGCTTTTTCAAGCCGAAGAACTGTGCTGCCCATTTGCCCCCTGTTTTCCGTTTTGAGATTAAGCCGTTCTTCAAGAATAGCTGAGAAGCTCTCTGAAAGAGCGCGGTAACGCCCGTTCTCAAACACAATTCCTTTCAGAACTGAATCACCGAAGGCCAATATGTTTTTCATTGTCTGATGTCTCCTTTCAGCTGTAGTCCCAGAGGCTGGCTAAGGTGTTCTCAGCCCAGCTGTAGCCTGACATGTAATTGTTGTGGAAGGCGGCCCGGGCCTGCTCGCTGCCGGACAGAAGCTCATAGTAATCGCAGCGGAGGGCAGCCTTGTTTATGCTCCTTGTTCCGTTAACGTTAACAATCATGTCCTCAACACCGTGCTTTGCAAGAGTGTTTTTGAGAGTCATTGCAAGCTTTCTGTATTTTGCCTTCAGCTTAACGTCTGCATATTCGTTTTCCCAAAGGAAGGAAATGGCCTCCTCTGAGCTGACGGAGCCTCCGTTTCTGTCTATAAGAAGGGCCAAAAGCTCCTTTTCCTTTGCGCTTGAAAAAATTACCGGGGAACCGTTAACGAAAAGGTCAAAATGGCCGAAGGTTCTGGCATATGCGCCCGAGGACGGAACTCCCTGCTCGTGAACATTGGAATATGAAAACTTCACTTCGCTTATGTCCCTTGCGCAGAAAAGAATTATGGAGCTGTCAAGCTGAACGGCAACCCCCAGCATTTTATATGTAACCCCCTCCCAGACTATGCTGAATTCGGCCTGCAGGGGGCGCTTCTCCTCAAGTATGGCCCCCGGTGTTGTGATCCAGTCAAAATATTCTGCCATCATTTCTCTGTCCTGAGAAACGATGCAGTTGTTAAGCCAGAATTTCTTTGCGCTGTCAAGAGTCATCCTGATGTCATAAACGCTGCCTATGAGAGAGGTCTCCCTGCCGTGTATGCATTCAACTGTCTTCTTGGAAAGGTTCACCTCAAAAATAATCCCGTATGCGCTTTTCAGAGCGTTGAAATAACTGTTGTTTCTCGAGCTGTCCCGCCTTTCAATGGAGGGGAGATAGAGAAGGATGAACTTTTTGCTGCCGTCTTCAAACTCGCTGCAATAGATCCAGCCGGAAACATAGGCGCGGCTGCCGTTGCCCTTAATAAGCTCATGCTCAATGGGAATCGGTTCTTCGGAGACAATGGCCTTTTCAAAGCAGCTCCTTATTTTGTCTCTTTCGTCAAAGGGGACAATGAAATAGAAATTCTCCTGAAGGAAATTTTTCCAGTCTGAACTCTCCCTGTCGATTTCAAGGAATTTCAGCATGTGATTATTGATATATTCAATCTTCGGGTATTTCTCGCAGGAGCAGACGAGATAACCGTAGGGGAGCTTAGGCATTGCCGCAAAGCCGCTGTAGTAATCCTCGGGATGACCGAAGCTGCTGTTTTTAATACTCATATAATAAACCTCCCGCTGAAGCATTATAGAGAATGCATCCAACCGATGCGTTCCGAAAGCGTTCCAAGCCCGTGCAGATTGTACCACAAAGTTGCGGGAACGGCGAAAAAAATTACACATATATAGAACGAAATCTCAACAGACCTTTATCGTTTGGGAACGTTCTTTTTTTATAATCTTTCACAATGAAAAAGAAAATGAAAAAAAGGCTTAAAAAGCTCAGCAGAGAAGAGCTTATAGAAATGCTTCTGGATGAAAGCATTGAAAGGCCGGGGGACCGGCTGCTGCAGCAGGAGCTGCTTAAGGAAAAATACAGGAAAAGGTTCAGATCCGTTCTGCTCAGCACGGCAGGTGTTCTCACAGTGGCAGCGGCTGCAGCCGTGCTTGCAGCAACGCTCCTTCTTCCGGTTCTCAGAATTTACGGCTCCTCCATGAGCCCAACTTTAAACGACGGGGAAATTGTTGTTTCCGTGAGAGAAAAAAATTATGTTGCCGGAGATATAATTGCCTTTTATTACGGGAACAAGCTGCTTGTTAAAAGGTATATTGCAGGGCCCGGAGATTTTGTGAGGATAGACGAAGAGGGCAAAGTGTTTGTTAACGACAGGCAGCTAATAGAGCCCTATATTGAGGAAAAAGCTCCCGGCCAAAGCGACATAAGCTATCCCTACCAGGTGCCGGAGGGGAAATATTTTGTTCTTGGAGACCACAGAAGCGTTTCAATAGATTCCCGCGTAAAGGCAATAGGCTGCATTTCAGATGAGCAGATGGTGGGCAGAATAATCTTCAGACTGTGGCCCCTCAGTGAATTCGGAAAAGTTGGATGAATAAGTTTCTTCTTGGAAAAATAAACAGAGAAAAAAAGAAAAGAGAGCGAAGAATAAAAGTGATTGCAGCGCTTGCGGCGGTGGTTGTGTGCTGCACGGGCTATGCTTTGATTCTCCCGGCCATAACCCTTGAAGCTGAAAATATAACTGAGGACATTGCAGTTCAGCTGCCTGAAGATAACGAGCAGCTGCCGGAGGAAGGGGAAGCAGATGAGCCGGAGGAAGGGGAAGAAGAATCAGAGGAGTGGGGCCTGTTTTCATCTCCAGAGGAAGCCGGATTTGAGCTTCTTGAACCGGAGGCTGAAATTGAGGGCGGAGCATATATTGCAGAGGAGGATGCCTGGAGCAGTCCTTATTATTCCCGGGCTCCAATGCAGTTCGGCATGCTGCTATCTGCCGCAGCGCCTGCCGCTGCCGAATGGAACAACACTGACCCGGACGGAAACGGGCTCAATGTTCTGAAATATGCGGGAAAAACTCCCGAAGGGGACTATCTCATAACCCTTGAACAATGGCTTGAAGGGAAAATTGAAAATGAACCCCTTGACATTGTGCTTGTTCTTGATGTTTCCGGCTCCATGATGGACAGCCGTACTGACACATATTATGAAAAAATTTACCTCAGTCAGTTGGATACAGGCAAAATATACTATGTCAGTCTTAACGGAAGCTATTATGCGGTTTCATACTGCCCCTACTGCAGAACATGGCGCTATAAGCTTGCAGGTTTCAGCTCTGCCGCCGAGGAGCATCTGTATTATTACAATAATTATTACAGCGCATACCATTATTATGCCGCAGTATACCCGGCCCAATATGAAAATCAGAGCGGCTACAGCCAGTTTCTTGAAAAGCTGAGCCTTACCCAAACCACTAACCGGCTTTCAAATCTGAAGGCGGCGGCAGAAAGCTTTATAAACATAGTCGCCTCTTCCGATGCGCCTCATAATATTGCCCTTGTAAAGTTTTCAACCGCTCTCATAGAGGATGACCCCTTCAGAACAGGTGATGAGGTATATCAATATAACGGCGGAGGGTATGTTAACTACACGCAGATTGTTTCTGACCTGTGCTCTGCCCAGGCAAATGCGGAGGAACTGATTTCAAGAATCAATGCGCTCCGGGCCGCCGGCACAACGAGAACGGATAATGCAATGTTTCTTGCAGAGCATATCCTTGAAAATGACACCTCGGGAAACAGGAAGGTTGTTGTGGTTTTCACCGACGGCGACCCTCAGCACGAAGCTTCAGACAACGATGTGAGCTGGGATGAGCTTGACCTGCAGGTTGCCAATGGGGCAATTTCCGAAAGCCACGCCATAAAGGACAGCGGCGCTGAGGTTTTCACCATTGCTCTCATGGACAATCTGAACGACAGCGTTCCGGACTATGCCGGCCAAAGCGATTCAGACAGAACAAACAGCTTTATGCATTGCCTCTCCTCAAATTATCCCCATGCAGCCGATATGAACAGCCGGGGAGAATTCTCCGGAGTTTCCTATGAAAACAGATATTACTATGCAACCGCCGATCCCCAGTCCCTTAACGGCATATTTACCCAGATTGCAAGCAGGGTGGTTCAATATGCCTCAATGGAGCTGGACGAAACAGCGATTATGAAGGATGTTGTGAGCAGATATTTTGAAGTTGAGGAAGGCAGCGGCTTCACCTTCTACACGAGGGAATATGAGGGCAGCGGTTTTTCTTCGGAGCGGATTCCCTTTAATGCGCAGTATGCTCTTTATTCGGATAACGGGGAAACCGTTGTTGATGTGAGCGGCTTCAGCCTTGAGGAAAACTATGTTTCTTCCCTGCCTAAGGAAGGGGGAGATTACGGGAGACTGTTTGGAATAAGCTTCAGAGTCAGAGCAAAGGACGAATTCCTGGGAGGAAATGCCGTTCCAACAAACAGCGCCCTTTCCGGAATTTATGAACCTGATGCAGCTGCCCCGGTTGACGGTTACCCGGTTCCCGAGGTCAATGTTCCGCTTTTAGAGCCGGTGATAGAGGCAAAGGATGCATATTCCCATGCTGCGGGGAATGTTTCAGCGGCTGAGATAGGGAATTCGGTGAAGGCTTCATACTCCGGGAGATACAGCGGAACCCTCTATCCCCTTGAGTTCGACGAAAACAACATTTCCGCTCTCGACTGGCAGGATGATTATGCGCTCATTGTCCGCGAGCTTACTGCCGAGGGCTCCCTGATTAACGACTCAAGCTTTACCCACCTCATGGAGGACAAAAACTACAGAGCAGCTGCCCGGGCATATTCCATATATTCGCCCTCAACTGCCTCCGAGGGTGAATACGGGGCTCCGAACCGGAATCCCGGAGATGGCGCAGAGGAAAAGACTGCCTCGTCTGAGGGGAAAATATATGTTTTCTTCCCTGAACTCACATTTAAAGATTCAATTGTTGATTTCGGAATTCCCCTTCCCGGGGAGGAATATTACTCCGCCAACAATTCGGAGGAGCTTAAAACCCGCTTTGTTCATCCCCTCCTTGGCAGCAGCGAGGGAAAAAGCATGGCAAATCCGGAGCCTGCCCTAAAGCTGCTTTATGAGCCTGAAAGTGAAGGGATCCTGAACGGGAGAATTTACACAACCGAGGATGTTGGCGTTAATGTGAGGGTTTATGCCGGGGAAGAGGAAATAACTCACTACAGCTCCTTCTGCCACCATGACTGCAACACCCCTGATGCCTGCGTCTGGAGCTGCAGCTGGAGCAACTATAAGCAAAACGGGGGAGAAGGAGAGTTCCTTCTGCATGTCAGCGCAGGATATGAGCTGCCTGAAACCGGAGGAATCGGAACATTGTATTTCACAGCTTGCGGAATGCTTATAACAGCCTCTTCAATCTGCTTGGGATATAGAAATTTATTAAAGAAAAGGACGGAGAAAAATGATTAAAAGAATTGCGGCTGCCCTTCTGTGCCTGCTGCTGACCGCGGCAATGGGAACAAGCGCCCTTGCCCTTGAGACAAACGGAAGCATAACCATAAACAATGCCTCAGACGGGAAATCCTACAGCGTCTATCGCCTGTTTGACCTTGAAAGCTATAATTCCGAAACGGAATCCTATGCCTACAAAACAAATGCGGTTTGGGAAAATTTTGCAAACGGAAGCGGCATTAAAGATGTTTATCTTAACATAGATTCGCAGGGCTATGTCACTTGGGTGAACGGAGCAAGGGAAGCGGATTTTGCAAAGCTTGCAAAGGAATATGCAAAAACCAACAATATCGCTCCCAGCGCAAGCGGAACCGCAGCCGGCGGGACAGTTGTAATCACCGGCCTTCCCCTGGGCTATTATCTGATTGATTCCCCAATGGGGGCTCTGTGCGGTCTGAGCACAACGAAGCCTGACATTGCAATTGAAGACAAGAACCCTCTTCCCACTGTTTTGAAGGAGGTTGAATCTGCTGCCGGATCAACTGTTTACGGAACCGAGAATCATGCCCGAATAGGAAGCACAATTTCCTTCCGCATAGCTGTCACAGCTCAGCCGGGAGCTGAGAATTATGTTGTTCACGATGCCATGGGTACGGGGCTCACATTTAAATCCATATCCAAAATAACCTATAGAAAGGCCGACACGCCAACTCCCACCGAGCTCTCCCCTGAAAATTATACCGTGGCAACCTCCTGCGCTGACGGCTGCTCCTTTGAGATAAGCTTCAAGCCGGAATTTCTTAACGGAATTGTGGAGGAAACAAAAATTAACATATACTACACGGCAGAGCTTAATCAGAATGCTCTTTATGCCGGCGAAGGTCCCAATGAAAACGAAGCCTGGCTCAAATACGGAGACGATAACACAACAACCCATTCAAAAACAAAAACCTACACCTATCTTTTCGAGCTGGTTAAAACCAACTCCAACAAAGCTGTAATCCAGGGGGCAAAATTTGAGCTCTATGACAGCAGCGGAAATAAAATCAATCTCATAAAGGATGAAGACACGGAAAACACCTACCGCGTTGCAACTCCTGAGCAGAGCGGCGCAGCCGGCTTCACTTCAGCTGTTATTGAAGCGGGGGACGTATATGTTGTGGGCCTTTCGGCAGGCAGCTATTCTCTGAGAGAAATCAGTCCTCCGGCCGGCTACAACCGCCTTGAAAACGATTTCACCTTTGTCATGGGCAACAGAGACGAAGAGGCAAGCTGGGCAAACGATGCGCAGACAATTTATAAATCCGGAGGCATCAATGTCGTTAATCAAACGGGCAAAATGCTGCCCCAGACCGGCGGAATAGGAACGGATATTTTCTATGGGGTTGGAGGCTTGCTGCTGCTTGTTGCCGGTCTTCTTCTCATAGTGAAAAAACGCATGTATTAATGAGGCTTTCAAAAGGATTGCTGACGGCAATGTTTCTGCTGGGGATGGGTATTGTTCTATACCCTGTCCTCAGCAATTATTACAACAGCTTTCATGCCACTAAAGCAATAATTGAATATTCCGAAGCGGTTTCCGGCCTTGAGGAGGCCGAGCTTGAAGAAATCAGGCAGTCTGCTGAAGAATATAATTCCCGGCTTGCCTCTGCAGAGTTCTCAAGCAGCTTCTCGGAAGAGCAGAGGGAGCTTTACATGCGTGAGCTTAACACCGAGGGAACCGGACTCATGGGATATATTCAAATCCCCAAAATAGATGTTTATCTTCCGATTTACCACGGCACAGAAGAAAGCGTCCTTCAAACAGCGGCAGGCCATGTTGAATGGTCCTCCCTCCCGGTCGGAGGGGAGAGCAGCCACTGCGTAATCTCCGGCCACAGAGGCCTTCCCTCTGCAAAGCTTTTCACCGACCTTGATAAGCTTGAGCCCGGCGACCCTGTTTATCTCTGTGTTCTCGGAGAAAGCTGCTGCTATTGCGTTGACGAAATTTCAATAATTCTCCCCCAGGATATTGAGGGACTGAAAATTTCCGAGAATGAGGACCTTCTCTCCCTCGTGACCTGCACTCCATACGGAATAAACACACACAGGCTCGTTGTGAGAGCAAAAAGATGCGCATCCCCTGAGGATATAACGGAGCTCGCAATTTCCCCCGGTGCCCAAAGAATCAGACCCACGGTTACGGCTCTGTTCATTATGCTTCCTGTTCTGGGAGCGCTGCTTGCTGCCGTGAATTTAAAGGATAGGATTGACAGAAAACGAATAAAAAAAGAGCTGCAAAAAGAATATTGAGCTTCATCGCTCTGGTGACGGCTCTTTCGGGGCTGTGCATTGTGTCTGCAGGGCTGATTTTCAGCCTGAAAAACAGAGAAATGAGCGAAAAGGGCAGAGCAGAGTCTGAGAGAGCTCTTGAGGCAATTAAAACCCGGAGAGTAATTCTTCCCTCAGAGCCGGAGAATGAAGAAGGGCAAGATCTCTGCATATACAAAAGCTCCGTTGAAGGAACAGACTACATCGGAACCCTTAAGATTGAAAAGCTTGAGCTTGAGCTTCCGGTTGCGGCTCAATGGAGCTATGATCAGCTTCAGAAATCTCCCTGCCTCTACTTTGGAGACAGCTTTGACTGCCTGGTTATAGCTGCCCATAACTACAGCTCCCATTTCGGAAAGCTGAAACAGCTTGAAGCGGGAGACGAAATTATTATTGAAAACATATATGGAGAAAAAATCAAATATAGGGTTGAGCTTCTTGAAGTGCTCAGCCCCTTCGAGGAGGAGAGTATGACGGCCGGCGATTACAATCTGACATTATTCACCTGTACCCCCGGCGGTGGTTCAAGGCTGGCCGTCAGGTGTTCGGGAGATTGACAATTAAAGGCGGATGGGGCATAATTGAGCCTGCAGATAACTGCAGGAGGGCAGAGCTTGAAAACTGATATTGTGCTGAAAAGAACGCCGGTTCTCATTAAAAGAAAATTTATGGAATATTTTGTTCCGACTGTGCTCACGGCTATGGCAAACAGCATTGCAATGCTTGTTGATTCCACAATTGTTAACATCACACTTGGAATAAATGCTTTTTCCGCCGTTAATCTCATGTCTCCCATTGTGCAGCTTTATGTTGCCCTGAGCATATTGTTGGGCATGTCCTGCGCCACTGTGATTGCAAAATTCAAGGGAGAGGAAGGCGGCGCAGCAGAAAAAAGCAGCGCTGTTTTCTCAATGTCTGTTTTTGCGCTTTTAGGAGTGAGCCTGCTGCTCATTGCCCTTCAGCTTCTGTTCAACGAAAGCATTGTTTCCCTCCTGACGAAGGACGCAGCTCTTCAAAAGCTGCTCAAGGCCTACTATCTTCCTTTCATTCTGGGAACTCCCATAACCCTGCTCACAACAGGCTGCGTATATATAATCCGCACGGAGGGAAGGCCGAAATTTGCCTCAGCCATAATATTTGTTTCCAATGCCGTGAATCTTGTGTTTGACCTGCTGCTCATTGCCCTTTTCAAAACCGGGATTGCCGGCGCCGCTGCAGCAACCGTAATAGGAAATTTTGTGGGGCTGCTCATGATTCTCAGCCATTTCAGGAGAAGGAACTCCGGCTTGAAGCTTTCCTTCCGATCTGTGCTTTCAGAGGGGGGCTTTGCCGGCAATCTGAAGCTGCTTTTAGAATACGGGATTTCCGGTGCCCTGGGGGCCGCCTTGATCACAATAAGAGTCTTCTTCCTCAACAGTCTTGTTCAGCGCTGGGGAGGCTCTCAGGCCCTTGCTGCAATGTCAATAATTTCCCTCTGCCAGATTTTAGACTCCGCCTTTGTTGCCGGCGCCTGCCAGACTATGGTGACGCTCTCCGGAATGCTGTTTGGGGAGAGAGACATTGAGGGCCTCCGCTTCAGCTTCCTTCAGGCAATGAAAATTCTCCTCATCAGCACCCTTTCAATCACTCTTGTCATGGAGCTTGCTGCCGGGGCAATTGCCTCAGCCTATGGAATGACCGGCGGAGCTGCATTGAGCATGGGGAGCGAGGCAATACGCATCTGCGCCCTCATGTTTCCCACCGATGCCCTCACTTTCTTGGGAATATATCACTGCATAAGCATTGGGCAAAACAAAATTTCAACCTTAGCTTCCGTCATGAACGGAGTGGGCTTCATCCTCCCGCTGGGCCTTATCCTTCCCCGGCTTTGGGGGCTCAAGGGAGTTTGGCTCTCTCTTCCCCTGTCCCAGCTACTCACGCTGCTGCTTGTCTGCCTTGAGTTTTTGAAGCTGAAAGGGCGGGGCAGCGCCTTCAACGAAGCTCTTGACGATGCGGTTTTCTCCTTCTCTCTCAACTCGGAGAGCTGGACGGCAGAAAAGGAGAAGGCCCTCAATGCCCGCTTGCCCGGCAGGGAAGAGGCAATCAATGCCCTTTCCGGCTGTTTAAGAAGCCTTGATGAGGCGCCCTCTGAAAAAAACAGGCCTTCAAAGAACACCGATGTGAGAATCTGCCCCGAAATAACAGTAATAAAAAACAGCGGCGCCCTTCTTCAGGAGAAGGATTTTGCCGCAGCGGATTTTTCAAAGGTGCTTGGCTTTAACAGGATAGTTCTCTGAAAGAAAGGAAGAAGTTTTATGCAGGGAAAATATAAGGTAATAACCCTCTGCGGGAGCACAAGATTTAAAAACGAATTTCTTGCTGCCCAGAAGCGGCTCACCCTTGAGGGGAATATTGTGATAAGCGTGGGGCTCTTCGGCCACTCCGGAGATGATGAGGTCTGGACCGAGGGCACAAAGGAAATGCTTGACGACATGCATAAGCGCAAAATCGACATGGCAGATGAGATTTTCGTCATCAACGTGGGCGGCTATATCGGCAGCAGTACCCGCTCGGAAATTGAATATGCCAAATCAACAGGAAAACCGGTGAACTACCTCGAGGACTGATGGAAGCGCAGCTGCGCTGCTAAAAGAATAAAGAATACTGAATAAAGAAAAAATAATAAATGTGGAATTTTTGCTCCGCAAAAACTGTTTAAAAAAAGCGGTGAGCAGTGAGCATTGAGCAGTGAGGGTAGCGAAGCGGCCTTGCGGTGTTGAATTGAATGCCGGTGGCATTCAAGACCCGCAAGGTGACCGTGGCCCAGGCCAGCTTCTCTTGCTGCTTCGCAGCAATTCACCTTCAGCCGCAGCGAGACAGTTGAAATCGCAGAGGCGATTTCTTCAGATTTAATAGTGAATAGTTTTATATAATATAAAAATCCGTGATTTGCGCTCACGCAAATCTACCTTCCCACGCTGCTCGCTGCTAATCCCTCGCCGCTCGCCCCTCGTTCCGTCTCCTTGCAGCTTGTAGCTTGGAGCTTGCAGCTTTTTTCGAATGGAGGAAAGATTTTATGTCACTTGAAATGTTAAAAGACGAGTGCCGGTATGAAGGTGAAGTAAGAGGCCGCATGGAAGGCCGTAGAGAAGGCGAAGCAAAAGGTCGCAGAGAAGCAGAGCAGAGCATAATTGAAAAAATGCTCCGCTCGGGAATGACCCAGGAGCAGATAAGAGCAGTTATGTGCTCCTAATAAAACCGCCGAAAGGCGGTTTTTTAAATTTCTTCTTCAAGGGGGAGCTCAAGGAGCTCGGGGTTTTCTATCAGCTTTTTCAGGAGTGCCATTGCGCCGGAATAATAAAAGCCGTCTGCCAGGCGTTCATCTATTGTGAGGCCCAGGTCTATGCTTTCTCTCATGGTGAAGGTTCCGTCATCTGAGAAGAAGGGGCGCTTCTTCTGCTCACCTATTGCAACAAAAACGGAATTAGTCCCCCAGTTTGTGAGATGATGATAGCCGGAATGAAGCTTTATTGAGCCCAGATTTGTGAGCACAACGGAGGAATAATAGGGATCGGAGGCAATGAGGGAGGCGGGAACGAGACCGTGTCTGTCTAAAAAGCAGATGAAGCGGACGATTGCCTTTGAAAGGAAGCGGGGCATCTTGTTGAAAATGTCCATTGCAGCGGTGGAGTCATCAACAGTGTCTCCACGGCAGTCTGAAATGCGGCGAAAAATTTTGGCATGTATTGAGTCTAAAGTGTCTTCAGGGGAGGCGTGAAGGAAGGCCAGGGCTTCTCCGCCGTTGTCTGAAAATTCCTTTTTAACAACAAAGGAGGCAGTGAGCTCATTTCGCTGATAGAAATTGCGGTTGGCAATGAAGCGGTTGAGCTTGGGCTTGAGGGTGATGGTTTTCAGGACTGCGGCAAGAATGATTTGGAAAAGCTTATAGCGATATTCCGGGTTCTCCCCATTGCGCCTTTCAAGATATTCCAGGGTTTTGGTTAGATCTATGCGCTCGGAAATGAAAGCCTCATTATCGCAGCGGTTTGGATATAGAATGGGGGTTATGAAATGGAGAGAATCAAGATTGCGGAGGAGGGTTCCGTCCTTCCTGTCGCCCGGGCGACGCTTCATGGTTTTAGCCTGCCTTTCATAATTTGCTTGATTTTTACACAAATGTATAATATTATGCGTATGTTAAAATTTCAATGGACAATAAAAAGCTCGGTGTGTTAAATTACACAAAAGAGACGGAATTGTGTATACTGATGGCTGATGGCGGAAGGCTGATGGCTCTAATGCACGAATGCTCTAATGCACGAATACCGGAGGACGGAGGAAATGGAGAAACCTGACAGGAGAGACAGAATAAGGAAAAAAGCGGTTGACGAGGCGCTCGTTGAGCTGCTGAAGAAAAAACCCATTTCGGAAATTACAATTGTTGAGCTTACTGAGCGGGCGGATATAAACAGAAAAACCTTTTATAACCACTATGCTGACATTTATGCGGTTGTGGGAGAAATTGAAGATGAAATTGTTGAGGAGCTTTGCAGGCTGCTGCGGCAGAATTTGCCGGAGGAAGTGCAGGAGCATTCCATGACGGCGGCGCAGATGGAAAAGCTGGCGGCTGAGATGGCGGGGCCCTTTTTCACAACCCTTATTCAGGCCCTGAAGGACAACGATTATTACACGGTTATTCTCAAAAACTGCGAGGGACACTGCCAAATCCAACGGAAAATTGCTGAAATGGAGAAAAAAATTATCCTCCAGTATCTGAAGAATGACGCAGAAGGGCTTGAACAGCTGGATTATTATGTGACCTTTCTTGTTGAAGGGGCTGCGGCAGTGATAAACCGCTGGTCTGAAGGGGGCTTTGAGACGCCCGTTGATGAGCTGGCAGGATTTTTTGGAAGATTGGTAGCGGCGCAGAAGCAATGGACGAATTAGAGGCGCAGCGGAGCTGCGCAGCTCCAAGCTACAAGGAGAGGGCGGCGCAAGCGCTGCAGCTTCAAAACCCATGAGCCACGAGCAACGAAGACAGGAGAAAATCATATTGACAAAAGGCGGTTTTAACAATAAAGTGTAAGCACAAAAGATTTGCGAGGGATTTGGATGAAAAAGGTTTTTTTATATTCCCTGAAGCACAGCATACCGATTTTCATAAGCTTTGTGCCGGTTGGGCTGGAATATGGGGTCGTTATGACGGCGGCAGGGCATTCAGCGGTCTGCACGGGGCTGTGCAGTCTTTTTATTTTTGCGGGCTCTCTGCAGTTTCTCATGGTGGACTTTTTTGCCGGGGGAGTGACGCTGGCAGCGGTTGCGGTTGTTGCTCTGCTTCTTAACAGCAGGCACATTTTCTACGGTCTCCCCTTTATTGAGAAATGGCGCAGCTACGGGCCGGCCAAACTCTTTCTGATTTATGCTCTGCCTGACGAAGCCTTTTCGCTTCACTGCTCAAACGACTTTGAGGACGGCAACGAGAATCACAAGAAATGGAGCTATGTTTTTGATGCGGCCCTCATTTGGGTTTATTGGGTTGCGCTTTCAACAGCAGGGGCTCTGGTGGGCTCTTTGATAAGCTTTGATACCTCGGGAATTGACTTTGCCCTTACTGCGCTTTTCATTGTTATTCTCATTGAGCAGCTTAAGGGGGCAGAGAGCCGGCTGCCGGGCCTTGTTGCGGCAGTCTCTTCACTGGTGTGCCTTGGGCTTTTCGGCCCCTCGGGCTTTATCCTTCCGTCGCTGCTTGTTACGACAGGGCTGCTTTTTGCGCTGAGAGGGAAAATGAATGGAAAATAACATTTGGATTATTGAAGTTATTGCAGTGTGCGCCCTCTGCACCCTTCTTGAGAGAGCCCTTCCCTTCCTTGTTTTCAAAGGCAAAAGGGTTCCGGAGGCGGTTGAATATCTGGGAGGCGTGCTCCCGATGGCCATTATCTGCACCCTTGTTGTTTATTGCCTGAGGAACCTCAGCTTCGGCGAAACAGGGCTCTGGCTGCCTCAGCTTGCCGCCGCCGCAGTTACGGCTCTGCTCCATCTTTGGAAGGGGAACAGCTTTCTTTCAATTGCTGGGGGGACGGCTTGCTGCATGCTGCTCACCCGGCTGCTTTGAATTGCTTTACAGTGGGGTTAATTTGTGATATTATAAACAAACTATTTGCAGCAGGGTGAAAAAATGTTGGATTATTTAAGAGAATTAAATTTTCTTTCAATGGTTTTGAGAGTTCTTCTTGCCATGCTGGTGGGCGGGTTCATTGGCCTTGAAAGAGAGAAAAAGAACAGGGGAGCGGGCTTCAGAACCTATATGCTGGTGGCCCTGGGGGCTGCCCTCACGGTTATGCTCAGCCAGTATCTTGACATTATGCTTCACGGCCCCTGGAATGAAATTGCAGATGAAATCGGAATCAGGACAGATGTTTCAAGATTCGGGGCCCAGGTGATTAACGGCGTGGGCTTTTTGGGAGCGGGAACAATTATTGTGACCCGGCATTACGAGGTTAAGGGGCTCACAACCGCGGCGGGGCTCTGGGCCTCGGCCTGCGTTGGTCTTGCAGTGGGAGCAGGGTTTTATGAGTGCGTCATAACCTGCTATGTTCTCATCCTTCTGATTATGCGCATGCTTCCCTATGTTGAAACCGCATTCATGAGCAAATCAAGATATATGAATGTGAACGTTGAGATGGAGGGCTTTGAGACGATTGGCTCCGTTGTTGCGGCCATTAAAAAAGAAAACATTCGCATATACGATGTTGAAATTGAAAAAACCAACAGAGAGCATGTCAGCCAGACGGGGGCAGTCATAAGCCTCAGGCTGCCGGAACGGCAGGTCCATGAAGAGATCATTGCAAAGCTCTCAATGGTTGAGGGCATAATTGCCATAGACGAAATTTAAAGGAGGGGAGTTTATGCTGAGTTTTTTTGATTTTGCAAGGCAGATGGATTTCCTCGCCATACTCACAAGGCTTCTGACTGCCGTTGTCTGCGGAGGCGTTATCGGAATTGAAAGGGAATTCAAGCGCCGCCCCGCAGGCTTCAGGACCCACATTCTGATTTGCCTGGGAGCAGCGGTTACAACCCTCACAAGCCAATATCTCTATCTCACCATGCACCTGTTCACAGACATTGCAAGGCTGGGAGCCCAGGTTGTTGCAGGAATTGGCTTTATAGGCGCCGGCACAATAATTGTTACAAAGAGGAAAAGGATAAAGGGTCTCACCACTGCCGCAGGGCTCTGGACGGGGGCAATAATCGGGCTTGTCTGCGGAGCAGGCTTTATTGAGTGCGCCCTTTTTGCCACGCTCATGGTTCTTGTTGCAGAGCTCTATCTCAGCAGGCTTGAATATAGAATTGCAAGAGACAATCAGGATGTTAATCTCTATGTTGAATATGACGAGGCCTCTGCCATTGAAAGCATTATTTCAACCGTGAAGCAGTGCAGCGCCAACGTTACAGACCTTGAAATCACAAGAGCTGAGGGCCCGGGTGACTCCAGATATTACTGCGCTCTGCTGGCTCTGCAGATTTCGAGGAAGAAAACGGCTGAGGATCTGCTGGATAAGCTCAGAGAGATCAGATATGTGAAAATTGTTGATGAGCTTTGAAAAGGAAAAACGCCCGGAAGGGCGTTTTTTTATGCAAGCTGGCGGCCGTAGCCGGAGGCGATGAGGAAGCTGCCGGCGGCATTTACCTCCTCCGGCACATGCTGGGGGAGCTGCCAGCCCCTTTGAGCATAGAGCTCGATGCGCTGAAAATCCCCCACGACCTCTTCAACAACGGTGCGCTCATCTATGCCGTCTCTCTTGGCGTGGTCAAAAAAGGTCGGAATGTCTACCAAAGGGGAGGTTACGGAAAAATCTATGCCGGGCCAAACAACTCCGGCTGCCGCCCGGACTCTTCTCTCCATGAAGGGCTGGTGCACCCCCAGGATTTTCTGAACCTTAATGCCCCGTTCTGCCAGAAGAGCTTTTGAAAAGCTCAGGTTCTCCGCGCTGTTTTGAGAGCGGTTTTCAAGAAGGATTTTTTCCTCAGGAACTCCGAGGGCGAGGGCAAGCTCTTTAAAGCTCTCGGCCTCGCTTTTTGAAAGCATTCCCAGGGTGTTGCGGCCCAGGCCCCCTGAGAAGAGCACAAGGGGAGCAAAGCCTGCATGATATAGCTCCGCTGCACGGGCGGGAATGTCCATATTATAATTTCCGAAGCCTATGATGCAGTCCGCCTTTTGAAGGGGCTTTTCAAGGCGGAGATAGGCCCAAAGAGTTTCAAGGGCTTCAAATTCCCGGTCTGTCATTTTTGCTCAACGGCAGCCATACCGGCCCGATAGGCTCTTAAATTCAGGTCAATAAACTTTTCGGGGACTGTTTTTCTTATGATCTCCTCCCAGTTTATCCCGCTCAGGTTGAGAACCTTTACCAAAGCCCCGAAGAGGACCACATTCATGCACTTTTCGCTGCCCAGTTCTTCGGCAATTTCCCCTGCCTTGAGAGCGAAGGCTTTGAAATTTTTTTCCATGGCTTCGAGGCAGCCCTCGGGATAGTCGGCAAGGCCTGCTGCAGTTGTTGAGGACTCCATGCGGAAATCGTTTATGACGGCGATTCCCTCTTTTTTGAGTAATTTTGAATATCTAACGGCCTCCATTTTCTCAAAGGCCACAAGCACATCAGCCGCCCCCAGGCCTGTTACCGGGGAGTTGACGGTCTGACCGAAATGAACCTGAGTTGAAACGCTGCCGCCTCTCTGGCTCATTCCGTGGACCTCGCTCATCTTAACATCGTAACCGGCGGAAATGAGGCCGTTAACCAGGATTTTCGCAGTCAGTATGGCGCCCTGACCGCCTACGCCAACCAGAAGAACGCTTTTAGTTTCCATTTTATGCCTCCTGTTTGCTTATTGCACCCTTCGGGCAGGCCTGAGCGCAGACCGTGCAGCCAACGCACTGATTGCCGTTTATGAAGGATTTTCCGTTTTTGAGCATGATTGCAGGGCAGCCCACCTTCAGGCAGAGCCTGCAGCCAACGCATTTTTCACTGTCTACAAAGCAGACCGCCTTTTCCTTTGGTATGCGCTTTATGAGAAGGCAGGGCCTTCTGCAGATTATGGCGGCTCTGACTTCAGAGGCTATTGCTTTTTCAACTGCCTGTTCCATGGCATTTAAGTCTTGCGGATCGACAATTATGATGTTTTTGAAACCGAAGGCCGAGAGCACATCCTCAATTTTTGCCGCAGCCGCAATTTCACCAAGGAGATTATAGCCGCTGCCGGGATTATCCTGATGGCCTGTCATTCCGGTTATGTGATTATCCAGCACAACGGGGATTACAGAGGCGTTATTGTAGGCAATTTCGAGGGCGCCGGTCATGCCGCTGTGGAAAAAGGTTGAGTCTCCCACAACGCCGAAAACGGGTTTCTTCTCGCCCCTGATCTCGTGGGCCCTTGCAATTCCTGCGGCAACGGTGAAGCCGCCTCCCATGCAGATGCAGGTTTCGGAGGCATCAAGAGGCGCAGAGGCACCAAGAGTGTAGCATCCGATGTCTCCTGCGACTATGCAGTCTCTGTGCTTGGACATGGTGTAGAAAAAGCCTCTGTGGGGGCAGCCGGGGCAGAGCGCAGGGGGACGGGACACAGCCTCAACTCCAACATCAGCGGTTTCGGGCTCAATGCCGAAAATCATTTGGCGGAGCAGCTGAGGATTGAGCTCATACATGCCGCTAACAAGCTCCTTGCCGGTGCACTCAATTCCGGCGGCCTTTATCTGCTCTTCCATGAAGGGATCCAGCTCCTCGATTACATAGAGCTTTTCCACCTTTGAGGCAAATTCCCTGATCAGCTTCATGGGGAGGGGATATGTGAGCCCCAGCTTCAGGAAGGAGGTGTCTTCAGGGAAGGCGTCCTTTGCATATTGATAGGCTATGGAGGCGGAGATTACGCCGATTTTGCTTCCCTTAAGCTCCAGCTGCTGGAGGGGGCACTCGTTACTGTATTCCTCTAAAGCAGCAAGGCTTTTCTCAAGCTTTGCTCTGTTTTTGTATGCCAGAGCGGGGGCGCAGCAATACTTGGAGGGGTTTCGGTGATATTCGCCGCTGTGCTCAACCCTGGCCCCGAATTCAACAAGACTCTTGGAATGGGATACTCTTGTTGTTGTTCTGAAAAGGACGGGGATATCAAAACGCTCGGAAATTTCAAAGGCGGTTTTCACGAAATCCTTGCATTCCTGAGAATCGGAGGGCTCGATGCAGGGGATTTTAGCGTGCCTTGCATACCAGCGGTTATCCTGCTCGTTCTGGGAGGAATGCATGCTGGGATCGTCTGCAGAGACAATTACAAAGCCGGCGTTTACACCGTTGTAGGCCGCAGTGAAAACAGGGTCTGCCGCAACATTGAGCCCCACATGCTTCATGGCCGTGAAGCTTCTGGCGCCGGCTATGGATGCGCCGTAGGCAACCTCTGCCGCAACCTTTTCGTTGGGCGCCCATTCGCAGTATAACGCTTCTTTATATTGGGGCAGGGACTCAAAAATCTCAGTGCTTGGGGTTCCGGGATAGGCGGAGCATACCTGCGCGCCGGCCTCATATACTCCTCTGGCGATTGCCTCATTGCCGGACATTAAGTGTTTCAAGTTATCAGGCCTTCTTTCGGAATTGTTTTATGGTTTGTATTATAAAGGAAATGTGATATAATAGCAAACAAATTGTTGGAAAGAGGCGAGGCGCTTTGTGGTTCCATAAGCTTTTTTACAGATTTATGTGGCTCATTATTCAGCCCTATTTCTTTTTGAAGGGCTTCAGCTTTGAAAGATATATTCCCAAAAGCAGGCAGTATATCTGCCTCACAAACCACACCACGAACTGGGATTTCTTCCTTGGGGGAATAGTCCTCAGGGAGCACATGTATTTTGTTGCAAGCGACCATATATATAGAAACAAAATAAGCGGCGGGATAATTAAATTCCTTGCAGACCCCATTGCCAGGAAAAAGGGAGGCTCCGGAGACGAAGCCGTTGAGGAAATTCTTTCAAGAATTGAAAGAGGGGCCAACATCTGCATGATGGCGGAGGGAAACCGCAGCTTCAACGGGGAAACAGGCTTTATTTCCCCGAGAACCGCAAGGCTTGTTAAGGAAAGCGGAGTGGGGCTTGTTAACATTGCAATTCACGGGGGCTATTTCATAAATCCCCGCTGGGGCACAAAGAAGAGAAGGGGAAAATATTCCGCCCAGGCGGTTAATGAATATAGTGCTGAAGAGCTTGCAAAAATGAGCGAGGAAGAGATTTATGCTGCCATTTGCTCGGATTTGAGAGTTGATGCCTATGAGGACCAGGAGAAGCTCATGGCAGAATACAGCTGCAAAAACCCGGCGGAATGCCTTGAGACTGCTCTTTTCGTCTGCAGCGAATGCGGAAGCTTTTCGAGCCTTTCAAGCCGGGGAGACATTCTTTCCTGCTCCTGCTGCGGCAGCAGGATGAGATTTAATAAATTCGGATATCTTGAAAATGCAGAAGAGGGCGGGAAGGAAATTCGCTTTTCAAGAATATGCGACTGGAGCCGGTGGCAGACGGAGAGGCTCAGAGAGCTTCTGAAGGAGCCCCGGAGCGGGACCGAGCCGATTTTCAGAGACGGCGGCTTAAGACTCTATATTATGAATCTGAAAAATTCAAAAAGTCTTCTTGCAAAGGGAGAGCTCTGCCTTTTTGAAGACAGATTGGAGCTTTCCGGGGAAGAGGGAAACAAACTGGTTTTCCCCGTTGAAGACATTAACAAGATTTCCCTGGCTCTGAGGGGAAAGCTGCTTTTCACCATTCACGGGAATTACTATGAAATCAGCAGCAAAAATGAATATTGCGCGCTTAAATATCTCATTGCCGTGAGATTTCTCATGGGCAAGGATTATAAAGACTGAAATATAAGGCTTTTTCACCATTGAAAAAGCCTTGATTTTATGGCATAATTAACAAAATAAATTATTACTCGGAGGTTAACCATGCCACGTTTTTTTATTGCCGGGAGCAACATTAAAGGGGGCTTTGCCTATATGCGGGGCAAGGACGCAGAGCATGCCCACGTGCTGCGCATTAAGCCGGGGGATGAGCTGGTCCTTTGTGACACTGAGGGTTCGGATTATAAATGCCGGGTTGTGAACGCCGGCAAGGAGGAGCTTGAGGCAGAGATTGTTGAAATTGTGCCCTGCACCTCAGAGCCGGGCGTTGCCGCAAGCATTCTTTGCGGGCTTCCGAAGGGGAGCGAAAAGGCGGAATATATAATCCAGAAATGCGTTGAAGCGGGGGCGGCGGAAATCTGCTTCTTCTCCTGCGAGCGCTGCGTTGCCAAGGCAGACGAGGAAAAGCTTGAGGCAAAGGTCTATCGTTGGAGGAAGATTGCGGAAGAGGCCGCAAAGCAGTCAGGCAGGGGAATTATCCCAAAGGTCAGCTGGCTGGGGGATTTCGTTGCAGCCCTTGACTATGCCAACAAAAAGGAGCTGGTCCTCTTCTGCTATGAAACAGGGGAGAGAGAAAGCCTCAGCGCTGCCCTCAAATCGAAAAAGGATGCAAAGAGCATTGCAATAATAACAGGGCCGGAGGGAGGCTTTGCCCCCTTCGAGGCAGACATGGCAAGGGCAGTGGGCTTTAAAATCTGCTCTCTGGGGCAGAGAATTCTCCGCTGCGAAACGGCTCCGCTGGTTGCTCTGAGCGCCGTTATGTATGAAACAGGCAATCTGGGCTGAGAGGGCGGAATAACATGGAAGAAAAAGGAAATCAGAAGCTTTCCGGGAAGGAAAACGCTCTGCAGGTTGCAAAATTTGCTCTTTTTTCAGCCTCCGCCGGGCTCATTGAAGCAGGAGCCTTTGCCCTTTTAGACCTTATAACCCCCTGGGGCTACTGGCCCAAATATCTGATTGCCCTTGTGCTCTCGGTGGTTTGGAACTTCACGCTCAACAGGGAATTCACATTTAAATCAGCCAACAACATCCCCAAGGCCATGATGCTTGTTGCGGCCTTCTATCTTGTTTTCACGCCCTTCACCACCTGGGCGGGCAACAGGCTTGCTAACGCCGGCTGGAACGAATATGGGGTTCTGGCTCTCACAATGGCCTTTAATCTCACATCTGAATTTTTATATGACAGATTTGTGGTTTTCAGAAATTCAATGAACACAAATAAACGAGCACAACAGGAAAAGGAGAATTGAAAATGGCAGTTAACTGCGGAATATCCCGCTGGGACGACCCTGATGAGATTAACTCCAGACTGAGGCAGCTTCAGCAGGAGCCCATCTGGGAGGTGAACGACGATTACTATGAAAACACTGTTCTGAAATATTATAACGAGCAGTGCAAAAAATCCTTTGAGATTTATTCCGAGGCAAAGAACTACATTCCCGGAGGAGTGCAGCACAATCTGGCCTTCAATGTTCCCTTCCCTCTGGCCTTTGAAAAGGCCGAGGGCGCCTATCTTTATGATAAAGACGGCAATCAGTATATAGACTTTCTCCAGGCGGGAGGCCCCACCATTCTGGGCTCCAACTATCCTCCGGTTCGGGAGGCGGTTCAGGAGCTTCTTAATACCTGCGGCCCGGTGACCGGGCTTCTCCATGAGGCGGAGCTGCTCATTGCCAAGGAGATTAATCACTGCATGCCCAATGTTGAAATGTTTCGCATGCTGGGCTCCGGCACAGAGGCAGACATGGCCGCAATCCGCATCTCCCGCATTGCAACGGGGCACAAGAGAATAATCAAATGCGGCGGAGCCTATCACGGCTGGTCTGATCAGCTGGTTTACGGGCTGAAGATTCCCGGCTCAAGATTTCTTCTTGAGTCCCACGGCATCCCCCGGGGCGCCTACAGGCTGACGGACGAGGTCCGCCCCAACGACCTTAACATGCTTGAAGACATGCTCAGGCTCAACAGGCTCAGGGGAGGCACCGCTGCGGTTCTGATTGAGCCGGTGGGCCCGGAATCGGGCACAAGGCCCGTTGCCCACGACTATAACAAGGGCGTTCGCGCCCTGTGCGACAAGTATGGGGCTCTGCTCATTTTCGACGAGGTTGTTACGGGCTTCCGTGTTGGCATTGGCGGGGCTCAGGAATATTTCGATGTTGTTCCGGATCTGACGGTCTTCGGCAAAATCGTTGCGGGAGGCTATCCTGCGGCAGGCGGCGTCGGCGGCAAGAGAGAGTATGCCTCGATTATGGCAGCCGGCCTTGCAAACAAGGGGCACAGAGCCTATGTGGGCGGAACGCTTGCGGCAAATCCCCTCTCAGCTCTTGCAGGCTACACGGCCATCAAGGAAATTCAGAGAACCAACGCCTGCGAAATAGCAGGCCGGGCGGGAGACAGGCTTTGCGACGGGCTCAAGGAGCTTGTTAAGCAGTATAATCTTCCCTATGTGGCCTATAACCAGGGCAGCATTGTTCATCTTGAGTGCACCGCTGCCATGAGCTTTGACTTTTCTTCAATGTCAATTGTGAAGTCGGCTGCGGGGCTGCTTAAGAACAAGGAAATGATGTATAAGCGCAAGGATTCAATGGAGCGTATGGGCGCAGCCTACATGGCAAACGGAATCGTTACCCTGGCCGGCTCCAGGCTCTACACCTCCATGGCAGACACAGACGAAATAATCGACGAGGCCCTTAACCGCTTCGAAAGCGTGTTCAAGCAGGTTGTGAGAACCGAGAAATGCCTGCCTAAAGCAAAATGAGCAGCTATATAATGGCCCATGATCTGGGCACCTCCAGCGACAAGGCAGTCCTTGTTGACTTTGAGGGGAACATTGCGGGTTCGGTTGCAAAGGACTATCCCACCTTCTATCCCAACCCCGCCTGGGTTGAGCAGGACCCTATGGATTATTGGAACCGCTCCTGCGAGGCCTCCGCCCAGGTTATTAAGGAGACGGGCATAAACCCGGCAGATGTTAAGGCGGTTGTTTTCTCAACCCAGGCCCAGGGCATAACCCCGGTTGACAGAGAGGGAAATCCTCTCTACAACAACATCTCCTGGGCAGACGGGAGAGCCGGAAAACAGGCAAAGTCCATTATGAAAAAAGTGGGCGGAGAAAAAATTTTCACCCTCTTCTCCGGCACGCCCATAATGGGCAAGGATGTGCTTGCAAAGGTGATCTGGCTCAAGGAGGAGAGGCCTGACATCTGGGAAAAAACCTTTAAAATCCTTGATGTTAACGGCTGGATGAAATTTAAATGCACGGGGAAGATGGTTGCGGAAATTTCCGGAGCCTCCTCCTTCGCCCTTGATCTGAAGAAAAAGCAGTGGATGGGAGTTCTGCCCCTTGTGGGGATGGACATGGAGAAGCTTCCGCCCCTGGTGTGCTCAACTGATCTCGTGGGCGGGCTGCTGCCGGAGGCAGCGGAGCAGATGGGTCTTCTGCCGGGAACCCCGGTTTTCGGCGGCTGCGACGATGTTCAGGCGGCTGCCGTTGGCTCAGGCATGGTTCAGGACGGAGATGCCCACATATATCTGGGAACCTCCGCCTGGGTTGCGGTTGCAACAAAGGATAAAGACAAGTTTAAGCACGGAGCCGCCCCCATTCAGTCGGCAGACAAAAACATGCTTCTTATTGCGGGAATAACGGAGTCTGCCGGGGCCAACATACAGTGGCTCCAGGAGCAGTTCTTCAGAAGCGAAAAGGAATATCTGGGAGATGGCATATTCGACTATATGAACGAGGCCATTAAAAATGTTCCTCCCGGAAGCAATCACCTTGTCTGCACCCCCTGGATGCTGGGAGAGCGCTGCCCTGTTTCAAGCTCAACTGCAAGGGCCACTCTTTTCAACATTTCCATGGACCACACCAGGGAGCATCTCATGAAGGCGGTTTATGAGGGCATTGGCTATAATCTCCGCTGGATAATGGAAAACTACAAAAAGGACTACGGCTTTGACTGCTCCCGCCTGAGAATAATAGGCGGCGGCGCCCTGACCGACTCCTGGATGCAGATTATTGCAGACATCACAGGGAAAAGCTTTTCCGTTTGCAGGAACCCCCGCTCCGCAGGAGCTCTTGGGGCGGCAGTTGTTGCAATGATTGGTTTGGGGCAGCTCGGGGGCTTTGAGGAGGTCCGCTCCTTTGTGCAGACAGACAAGGAATACAGCCCCAATCCTGAAAACCGAGCCATATACGACAAGCTTTTTGCCGACTATAAAAACATTTACTCCGGCCTTGAAAAGGCTTATGAAAGGGCAAATTCCGCCCGCTTCACAGGGGAGGGCTGAAGACGATGAGGGCCTTCTTGGATGACACTGCCCAGATTATCGGGCCGAAATTCGAATTTGGCGGGGAAATTCCCGGCAGATCCGAAAGGGAAAAGGAAATTGCCCGCTTCGTTCTTGACAAGGCGGAGCTGATTTTTGAAAAGGCGAAGAAGCTGGGCGGGGTTAAATATATTAACTCCTTTGAAGCCTTCCTGCAGCACAGAGTGTATCTCATGAAATACTCAAAGGCCGAGGAGGGAAAAAACAAAAGAGAGGGAGACCACAGCCTTGAATACAGCCCTGAGGAGACAGCTCTCCGTCAGAGCCTTGCAGACTGGGGAAACCGCCTTGTGGAAAAGGGACTCGTGCAGGGGACCTGGGGAAATCTTTCCCTCCGCCTTTCGGAAGAGGAAATGCTCGTCACCCCCTCGGGGATTGACTATGAGCGCATCACCGCCAAGGACATTATGAAGGTGAAGCTTTCAAGCCTTGAATATGAGGAAAACGGCAGCCTCAAGCCCACAAGCGAGAAAAATCTTCATGCTGCCATCTACCTTTCGAGGAAGGATGTTAACGCCATAGTTCACACCCATTCAAGCTTCTGCAGCGTCTATGCGGCGGCGGAGAAGGACATGCCCTTTGAGGGCGGGCTCATCAGGCTTGCGCCCTATGGGATTCCGGGAAGCAAAAAGCTTGCGGAAAACACGGCAAAGGCTTTGGGAGAGGGCATTGGAGCAATCATGTCCCACCACGGGATGGTTGCCTGCGGGGGAAGCCTTGAGGAGGCCTTTGAAAACGCCTGCAGGCTTGAAGAGAGCGCAGAAGAACAGCTTTCATAATATATTATGGAGATTGCCATGAAAAAAGAGCGTAAACCCGGCTATCAGGCAAGCAGGAAGGAATATGTTTCCTATTGCCTTTTCTTCCTTGGACAGAATCTTATCTGGGGCTTTGCCGGATATATCGAAACCTTCCTGACCGACATTGGCATTGCCGCAGCAACTGCCGCAGCAATTCTCATTCTCCCCAAGCTCTGGGACGCCGTTAACGACGTTTTGTTCGGATATATTGTTGACAGATATATGTTTAAAAACGGGCAGAAGTTCATGCCCTGGGTGAGGATCGGCACCTCCGCCGTGGGCATAACTGCGGTTGCTCTTTTTGCAATTCCCGCCTCCATGACAGACACGGGGAAAATTCTTTGGTTTTTGATTGCCTACATTTTCTTCGACCTGTGCTACACGCTGCTTGATGCTCCGGCCTTTGCGGTTTCAACCGTTATGACCTCGAATGTTGAGGAACGCGCTGAGATTATAGCCGGGAACAAGCTCTGGAGCATGGTTGCAGGAACAATTGCAACGGTCATCATCCCCACGGTCCGCCCGATATTGGGCTGGCTTGCGGGCTGCGTTGTGTTTGTTGTTGTGGGCATTATTCTGATGATCCCCATGCTCTTCACCGTTCAGGAGAGGCACAGTGAGGCTGCCCTTGAAACGGAAAACCCAAAATTTAAGGATATGCTCCGTTACCTTAAGAACAATAAATATCTCATTGTGGCCCTCATAGCCTTCCTCATTCTGGGCCTTTCCAGCACCGAGCAGAAAATGGCCATTTACATGGGAAGAATTTGCCTGGGTCAGGAGAGCGCTGCAACTCTGGTTGCGGCAGGAGTTGCTGTTTCGGTTATTGTTATTTCAATTCTCATTCCGAAGCTCACAAAAAGATGGGATAAATACAATATCCTGATTTTCGGCCTCTGCTTTGCAATCACGATGGACATCATAACCTATTTCGTGGGCTACGGAAACATTATTGTTGCAACTGTTCTCATAATGCTCAAATGCACGGGGCTGGGCTTCTGGCAGGTTATAATCTATATGCTGGTGGCAGACACCGTGGAATACGGAACCTACAAATCAAAAACCAGGGCAGCGGGAATAACCTTCAGTTTGCAGACCTTCATTGCAAAGCTGAAAAACGCCCTCATAGGCTCGCTGATTCTTTTCACCCTTTCGGGCATAGGCTTTGTCTCCGGAGAGGGAGCGGTTCAGCCGGCGGGAGTTGCAGAGGAAGTTTGGAAGCTGTTCTGCCTGCTGCCTGCAGCCGGCTTTGCAGCGGCGCTGGTTATCCTGCTTCTTTTCTACAAGCTGAAAACCCCGGATGTTCAGACTATGGCTGAATATAATAACGGAAGAATATCAAAAGAAGAGGCCCTGAAGCTTCTTGGAGACAGATTCGGTCCTCCGGCTGAATAAATGGCGCTGACACAGAAAACGGAAACAATAAAATATGAAAACGGGGAGCTGCAGAGGCTTCAGCTCGTGAGGGCGGAAAGCTTTGATGAAATCAATTTTTTCAGCCCCCCGTTTTCAGCCGTTGCTTTTGAGAGAGTTTGCCGGCTCTATGAGGAATTCATCGTTCCGAGGAGACCGGGAGTTTTCGGGCAGCTTGTGCTCTTCCGGCTTCCGGAGGGGGAAGAGGGGAGAAGGGCCCCTCAGATATTCAGGAAGGGTCTGAAGATAATTAACGGCAGACCGCTTTTTCTCAGCAGGGAGGCAGGAAGGCTTTTCGGAAGGCTTGAGGAAAAGGGGGAAGTCAGAATTGTCAGAGGCTCCCTGCCCATGACAACTGTTCTGCCCGTTGGAAGAAGCTTCGGCTTTTTGAGCGAAGGGGAGCAGGATGCCGCAATGAAGTGCAACTCCTCCTTTTTCGTTATGGACCGGTTTGACTGCTTCACCCCCTATGACTCCATCGGAACCCCTATTGGCCTTATGGTGAAGGAGGGAGAGACGCTCAATCCCCCTCTTTTTAACAGAGAGGCCCTTTTTGTTAAAAAGGACGGCTCGGTTTCCGTGAGGCTTCCGGAGCCAGGGGAGACTTCCTTCGAAGTGGACGGAAGGCTGTTTACTCCCGGAGTTAATGCAGAGCTTTTTGCAAGGCCTGCCTTCAGGAAAACTCCTGCAGGAAAGGGTACGGAGCTTATTATAGCAGGCAGCCTTATTGCAGACGTTAAAAAGGCAGGGGGAAACCCGGTGCCCTCCTCGGGCTTTGCGCTTAGAATTCGGGAGAAGGTGAACTGCGCAGCAGGGGAAAAGATTATTATTCGGGGCTTTGAGGAATATAAATTTGCAGTTCAGGCAGGGAACAGCGCAGTGATTGAAGGGAAGAAGACGGAGGGCTTCATCTCCTCCTTCTATAACATTCACAATCTCTGGTCAACCTCCTATCCGCCCAGCCTCTATCCCCTGGATTATGAAAAGGACAGGGCGCCCAGAATGCTCCTTGGGGCAGATGCTCAGGGGAGACCTATGCTTGCATGGCTTGAGGGAAAGGGGAAATTCGGCTATGATTTCGGCAGGGAGAGCTGCGGAGCCTCATTGAAGGAGGCGGCGGACATTGCAAAGGAGCTGGGCATGCACAATGCCGTGAATCTTGACGGCGGGGGCTCAGCCCAGATTCTTCTGAAGAACAAGAGGAGCCTTCTGATTTCAGACAGGATTAAAGAAACCAATCTTGAGGCGGAAAGAGCCGTCCCGGCGGGTTTGATTATTAATTAAAATCAAAATTAATGAAAATTCCCCCTTGACAAATCCACTCATTTTGGTATAATAACGCTTGCGTCTGCGAGAGTGCTGGAACAGGTAGACAGGCACGTTTGAGGGGCGTGTGTCAACCGACGTGGGAGTTCAAGTCTCCTCTCTCGCACCATCAGCCAACGGCTTTGCCGTTGGCTGAAACTATATTCGTTCCTTCGGAACGAGTTATATTC
>R03__coassemble_63_pt1 | contig 64835 bp, 64 predicted proteins | sample R03__metabat2_low_PE_030 | metagenome-assembled genome bin R03
AGTTCCTTCTGGCCTATCAGATCATGGTTTTCTACGATGTAATCCTTCATGGATTTGAAGAGGCGAATCAGTGCTTTGCTTTGTCTGGTGGCAAGTTCCCCTTTCAGAACAGTCATAAGCATATATATGCCCTGCTCCGTAAAAGCAAATGGATTATACTTTGAAAACTCCCCATGTTTCAAGGTCACAATTTGTGACCTTAAGTTTTTCTTTACTTCATCATCACTAAGACGAAACATAAAATCCTCATCAAATTTTTCAATATTTCGTCTAACCTGCTGATTAAAAGCCTTAGTTGTATACCCATAAATCTCAGCCAAATCAGCATCAAGCATAACCTTCTGCCCGCGGATAAAATATATCTTATTGCGGACCGTCTGTTCATTTAATTCAATTGTAACCAGTTCAGAGTTTTCAGCCATTATATATTTATTCCTTAATTGAATTTAGGCGGAGAGGGCGGCGCGGGCGCCGCAGCTACAAGCTGCAAGCTACAAGCTACAAGGAGACGAGGGGAAGGAGTCTGTAGTCGGTAGTAGGCGGAGAGGGCGGCGCAAGCGCCGCAGCTACAAGCTGCAAGCTCCAAGCTGCAAGGAGACGAGGGGAAGGGGTTTGTAGTCGGTAGTAGGCGGAGTCTGTAGTAGAGGACGAAGGACGAAGAAGGCAGATGCCTGATGGCGGAAGGCTGATGGCTGATGAAGAAATGGACAATTGTCAATTTAGGCTAATGCTCTAATGCACTAATGCGCCGCGTAAACCCCACCGCCTCGCTACGCTCGGCACCTCCCCTTTCAGGGGAGGCTTTTAAAAAAGTTTTCGCTCCGCTAAAATTCCTTCCCTCGCTGCTCACTGCTCAATGCTCGCCCCTCATCCCGTTGCAGCTTGGAGCTTGCAGCTTGCAGCTTCCCGTAACCCCCGTCTCCTTGCAGCTTGGAGCTTGCAGCTTGCAGCTTAAATCCCCTCTCCCCGGAGCATTACCAGAAGGGTTTCAAGAATAAGCTTAATGTCTATAAAAATGCTTCTGTGGCGGATGTATTTAAGGTCAAGCTCCAGCCATTCATCAAAGGAAAGATCGTTTCTGTGAGGCGTTACCTGCCAGTAGCAGGTGAGCCCCGGGGTGATATAGAGGCGCTGCATGTCATAGGGGGTGTATTCCGCGACCTCTCTGGGAAGGGCCGGCCTGGGCCCGACTATGCACATGTCCCCCTTGAGGACGCAGAGCACCTGGGGCAGCTCATCGATTGAATATCTGCGGATGAATCTGCCAACTTTGGTTATGCGGGGATCCTCCTTCATTTTAAAGGCGGGACCCTCCATTTCGTTTTTATCCAGCAGCTCCGGGAGGAGGGCTTCAGCATCGGGGACCATGGAACGGAACTTGTAGAACTTGAAAATCTTCCCGTCACGGCCGCAGCGCTTTTGGACAAAAATCGGCGATGCCCCCGGGCTGTCTATGCATATGAGCGCGCAGAGAATGAGCCCCGGGACAAGGAGTACCGCCAGCGCCGCCGCGCAGAGCACAATGTCGAACACCCGTTTGAAGAACCAGTAGGTTCTGTTTGAAGAGAGAACCTGTTCCCTGTTTATTACAAGGGGCTTATTTGAATTGTCTTCCCGTTTTTCATTCATGGCTTAATATGGACTTTCTATTTCATAGCCGGCGCCGTATATGGCATTGGCAATTTTTTTTGATTCGTAATCGAAATCGCACTTTATGAAGCCGCCCTCCCAGTTATAGTCGGGAACGGTCATTTTGGTGAGCTCCATGTTCTCAAGAATTTTCGGGCCGCAGAGAAGAAGCTCTGTGATCTCCTGCTTTGTGAGGCTGGTGCGGATATATGGCAGGACCTCCTCCGCCAGGGAATAAAGCTCCTTCAGACTCAGCCCTTTAATCCCCTTCAGGCAGGCCTCAATGCAGTTTTTCTGCCTGTCAATCCGGACCCAGTCGGAATCGGTGTAGCGCAGGCGGCAGTATTGAAGGGCATCATATCCGTCCAGATGGTTAAGGCCCTCAGTCATGTGGTGAGTTGCCTTGGCATTGGTGTAGATATAGCCGTTGAGGGCCTCTGCCTCCTTGGAGGTGAGCTCAATGTCTACCCCGCCTATGGCATCAACAACATTCTGGAAGGTGTTGAAATCAACCTGGGCATAGCCCGCAAGCTCAAGATTGAAGCACTGCTCAACGATTGAGAGCATGTAATCGTCCCCCAGGTAGGCGTGGACATTGGTGATTAAGTCTGAACAGCTGCCGTCCCAGCGGGCATAGGCCGACGGAACCGGGACCCTGATTCCCCTTTCAATGGAGATGAGGGTTACGGATCCCTCGGTTTTGTTGATTGAGCAGATCATGGTGCAGTCTGAACGGCCCTGGTCCTGGGAATCGGGAATTTTTATGTCTGTCCCCAGGAGGAGGAGGTTTACTATATCGTCAGCCTCGGGGGGAGCGCTTTCCTCAGGGAGGACTATGCCCTCCTGCTCGGCCGCCTGCCGGATTTGGGCGGGCTCAGGGGTTTGCTCGGGAGCTTCTTCATAGGAAATTTTGTTCAGAAGGCTGTTGCCGGCTATCATTGCGGCAGCAAAAACCCCGCAGACAAGGCACACCAAAACCAAGGCTGCAATTTTTAAGGCTTTTTTCATCATTCAAATTTCTGCGAGAAGGAGGTCAGGGCTTCCCATCTTTCGGTTCTTATTCTCTTTATTCCGAAGGGAGAATCGGAGCTGTTCCAGCTGCTCGCTCCGGAACCGGCAACGGCAAATTTATAGTATTGAGAAACCTGTTCGCAGAGCTCATCGTTAAAATAGCTTTCAGGGAAGGAATATACTATGGGCACAATGCCGGTGATTCCGGCTATAACCGCTCTCGGGCCGGAAATTTCACTGAGCAGGGCTTCAGAGCTTCTCCCCTCCAGAGATTTGCTCGTCATTGCGCCGCACTCCACCATTACAAGCCCTGAAGCAGACATCTCCGCCAGCTGTTCCTCGTTCAGATATCCGCTTTTGCCGATTTTTTCAACAACGGGGAAAAGAGAAATCTTAACTCCAAGCTCCTGAATGACGGGAAGAACCGTTGAGTAATCGTGCTCCCGGCAAAGCTCAAAGGTTATTATAACCGGCTTTTCTATGCCTTCAAGATTCTGAAGGTCTTCGAAGAAGATTGGCGTGTAGCCATTTTCAAGGAGCCAGTTAAGCTCCTGCCTGAACTGGGCGACTTCAACTGCGCTGTGGTCTTCATAGTCGCAGACTCCGTAATATCTGATGACGGGGATGCTGAGATTTTCGGGGATTTCCCAGTCTGAAAGGGAGGCGCTTAAATATCTTCTTCCACTCTCCTCATCTTCAAAAAGACCCATGCCGGTTTCTGAAAGGGGCGTGAATTTCTCCCCCTCTTTAAGGCATTCCTCTTCTCCCACAAGCCAGGTTTCAAGCTCTTCCCCTTCAACGAACACCGTTCTTCCGGAAAGCTGAGCATTTTCCTCTGCCTTGAGCTGCTCCTTAATCTCCTGGGGAACCGGCGGGGCAGGGGGAGTTGGGTCGTGGGCAACGAGCTGGGGTGCGTCTGCCTTTCCGCAGGCGCAAAGCATTGAAGCAAGCAGCGCGCAGCAGAGGGCTGCAGAAAGCTTTTTCATGAACGGAAACCTCTCATTTTGCATAGTAGTTGTTTTTTGCATAGCTTTTCTTGCCGGCAATGGGCGCGTCGTTATATACAAAGCCGAGGACATTTGCCCCGGAAAGGCGGAGAAGCCTGAGAGCTTCCTTGATTTCTTTATACTGACTGTCCTGATGGCGGACAACAAGAAGATAGCCGTCTATATTTTTTGAGACAATGGCCGCATCTGCAACTGTTGAAACAGGGGGGAGGTCAACGAAAATGTAGTCATATTCCCGGCGGAGAAGATTTAAATTGTCTGTCATGCTCTGGGAGGTGAGCAGGCCGGTGGGCTCCTTGGGGATTCTTCCGGCGGGAATAACGTCAAGATTTTCAGAAAGCTTTGTTATGACCTGCTCAATACTGTTTGCCCCGACGAGCAGATTTGAAAAGCCGGGGACGCTCTTTATTCTCAGCCTTGTTGCCACTGTGGGTAGGCGAAGGTCGCAGTCTATAAGAAGGACCTTATAGCCGATTTCCGCAAAGGAAATGGCGGTGTTTATTGTGTTGGAGGATTTTCTCTCGCTTCTGTGGGAGGAGGTGAAGGCAATCACCTTGCAGCCACTGTCAGGCAGGGAGAAAATAATGTTGGTGCGCAGGAATTTATAGCCCTCCTTAACGGCAAAGGGAGCATCGTCGTTTAAAATGTAGGCCTTTAATTCGTTCATTATGCTTTCTCCTTTCCGGCTGACTCATAGCCATAGTATCCGTTTCCTCTGCGGGCAGATTTCTGCGCTGCTTCGAAATCAGGTATGAAACCGAGAACGGAAAGATTAAAGCGCTCCTCAAGGGTCTTTTCATCTTTCAAACTGTCGTCCATAAGCTCGGCAACAACTATAATCCCGCAGGCAAGCAGGCAGCCCAAAACCGCTGCAATGAGACTGTATTTCAGGAATTTGGGAGAATAAATTCCTTCGGGCTTATAGGGCTCGTCTACAACGCGCATTGAGGTTCCGTCTATAACGGTTGAAATGTGCCCTGAGGCAGCCTGAGCAACGGCCCGGGCAAGATAGAGGGCATTCTCCGGGCTCGTCCCCTTAACATAAACGGTTATAAGCTCGGAGCTTGAGCTGGCTTCAGCCTCAACAAGGGCTTTAAGCTCATTATATTTTAAGGATTCCATGCCGCAGCGCTCCGCCGCATCCTCAAGCACGGTTCTTCCGGTTAAAATCTCGGAATAGGTTGAGGCAAGGGAACGGGCTGCGCTGATGTCTGAACTGGAGAGGGACGTGGACCCGGAGGAATCCGCTTTGTTGTTAACATAGACTGTGAAGGAGGTTCTGTACATGGGGGTGACGAAAAGCTTAAGGAAGCCGAAGGTGAGGGCCCCTGCAAGCAAAGTCACCAAAAGAATGAGGGGAAGATTTTTTACAATTGCCTTGAACAGCGGGATGAGATCTATCTCCTCATCCTCTTCAAAATTTCTTGCATCTGAGTAGGGATATTCCTGCATATTTTGTTACCTCTGAAAAAGTATAGTTCAACATCTTGTATTATAACACTGAAAGAGGGGTAAAAGCAACTACTTTTACCCCCCCTAATGTTATTTTTTTAACAATATTTAATCATTCCATTGCTGCATTGACTGAGGCCTCGCAGCTCTGCATGGCAGCGATGGTTTTTTCAAGGAGAGCATCCAGCTCCCAGCCCAGTCTTTCGGCTCCAAGGGCTATAACATCCCTTGAGCAGCCGGCGGCAAACTTTTTGTCTTTAAATTTCTTTTTAAGAGATTTCAGCTCCATGCCCTGGCAGTTCTTCTCAGGCCGCATGAGAGCATAGGACCAGATGAGGCCGGTGAGCTCGTCTGCTGCGAAGAGCACCTTTTCCATCTCCAGCTCCGGCTCAACCTCTGAGCAGAGACCAAAGCCGTGGGAACAGACGGCGTGAATCATATCTTCGCTGACGCCTGCCTCTTTGAGCAGCTCCGGAGCCTTTTGGCAGTGTTCCTCAGGGTAGAGCTCAAAATCAATGTCGTGCAGGAGACCGGTTATGCCCCAGAAATCCTCTTCCTCAGCGCAGCCCAGCTCATTGGCATACCAGCGCATAACGCCTTCAACCGTGAGCGCATGGCGGAGATGGAAGGGATCTTTGTTATATTTCTTAAGGAGGGACAGAGCCTCTTCCCTGCTTATTGAGCTTTTTAACGCTTCTTTTTTCTCCGCCTTCACCGGCTGCTTAAGATTGTTTGCCGGGTCAAGGGATTTCATTGTGGGGAAGAGCAAAACGTCTCTTATTGCGGGGCTGTCGGTCAGGAGCATGACAAGCCTGTCAATCCCGTAGCCTATTCCTCCGGTGGGAGGCATTCCTATTTCAAGGGCATTGAGAAAATCTTCATCGGTGTGATTGGCCTCGGCGTCTCCGGCGGCGGCTGCTGCATCCTGGGCCTTGAAGCGCTCACGCTGATCTATTGGGTCGTTAAGCTCGGAATAGGCATTTGCCATCTCCCAGCCGTTAATGAAGAGCTCAAAGCGCTCAACATAATCGGGCTTGTCAGGCTTGCGCTTGGTGAGAGGAGAAACCTCAACAGGATGGTCCATTATAAATGTGGGCTGGATGAGATTTGCCTCGCAGAATTCCTCGAAGAAGAGATTTAGTATGTCTCCCTTTTCATGGCGGGCTTCATATTCAATTCCCTTTTCGTCAGCCAGCTTCTTTGCAGTGGAAGTGTCCGGAATTTCATTGAAATCAATGCCGGCATATTTTTTCACCGCGTCTGTCATGGTGAGGCGCTCAAAGGGCTTTCCAAGGTCAATCTCGTTTTCGCCGTATTTAATGAGGGTTGAACCGCAGACCTCCTCCGCCAGGTAACGATAGAGATTTTCGGTGAGGTCCATCATTCCGTGATAGTCGGTGTAGGCCTGGTAGAGCTCCATGAGGGTGAATTCCGGATTGTGCCTTGTGTCAACCCCCTCGTTGCGGAAAACTCTGCCTATTTCATAAACTCTCTCAAGGCCGCCCACTATAAGCCTCTTCAGATAGAGCTCAAGGGAAATTCTCAGCTTGACATCTTCATCGAGAGCGTTGAAATGGGTTTCAAAGGGTCTGGCTGCGGCTCCTCCCGCATTGGGAACCAGCATGGGTGTTTCCACCTCTATGAAACCGAGGGAATCAAGATAGCGGCGGATTGAAGAGATTATGCGGGAGCGCTTTATGAAGGTCTCCTTAACCTCGGGGTTCATAATGAGATCAACATAGCGCTGGCGATAGCGCTGGTCTACATTGGTGAGCCCGTGATATTTCTCAGGGAGAATCTGAAGGCTTTTTGAAAGCAGGGTTAGAGAGGAGGCATGAACCGTTGTTTCCCCGGTCTGGGTTTTGAAAACGAAGCCCTTGATTCCCACTATGTCTCCAATGTCAAGCTTCTTAAATTCCGCATAGGCCTCCGGGCCTATGCTGTCTCTTGAAATGTAGCACTGGATGGAGCCCTCCCTGTCCTGAAGGTTGCAGAAGGAGGCCTTGCCCATGATTCTCTTTGACATGAGCCTTCCGGCAATTGATACATCCTTGTTTTCAAGGGCTTCAAAATTGCTCAAAATTTCAGCGCTGTGATGGGTCTGGTCGTATTTTGTGATTTGGAAGGGGTCCTTCCCCGCCTGCTGAAGGGCAGAGAGCTTTTCTCTGCGGATCTGAATCAGTTCATTGTCTTCTGCCATGCCGCTCACGCATTCTTAACGGAAATTATTTCAAAGCTTATGTCTCCCGCAGGAGCTTCAACGGTTACGGTATCTCCCGCCTCGTGGGCATGGAGAGCTCTGCCGAGGGGCGAATCGTCTGAAATGCGGCCGTTTCTCGGGTCTGCCTCCTGGGAGCCCACGATCTCAAACTGCTCCTCGTCTCCGAATTCAACATCCTTAACCACAACAACGCTTCCCAGAGTAACCGCATTCTTTGCGACATCGTGCTCGACATTTTCCACAAGGTCTGCGTTTTCAATGAGATCCTTAATCTCGGCAATTTTGGAATAGAGCTTTCCCTGCTCCGCCTTTGCCTCGTCATATTCGCTGTTTTCAGAAAGGTCACCGAAGCTTCGCGCCTCCTTAATCTGCTCCGCAACCTCTTTTTCGCGGACTGTTTCAAGGTAGTAAAGCTCTTTCTTGAGCTCCTCAAGGCGCTCTGCGCTCATTTTGTATCTGCTTGCGATTGCCATTTGTAATTCTCCTTTATGTTCGGTTTATATTCAGCTGAGTAATTTGAGAGCAGCCATAAGCTGTTCGTCGTTGGATTCAGAGGCGGTTCCGTCACTGTCTCCCAGGGTTCCGCTTGTTGTTCCGACGGTTGTTGGGTCTGAATTGTGGATTATCATGTCGGGAATGACTCCGCCGGCTGCAGCAATATCCACTCCGTTGGAGGTTAGATATGCAAGGGTTGAAAGATGGACCGCGCTGCCGTCTTCAAGCTCAAAGGTCTCCTGAATTCTTGTCATTCCGGAGGTGGCCTCTCCGAGGAGAGTTCCCCAGTTATAATCCTTTATGCACTGGGCGAAAAGCTCAGCCTCGGCATAGGTCCCCTCGTCTATGAGCACAACGAGAGGCATCTGCAGACTCATTGCGTCTGAACGGGTGATGGTTTTGTGGCCCTCCTTGTCGACCTGGGAGAAAAGCTCTCCGCTGGGCAGGAGATAGTCGAGCAGAACGGCAACCTCGGAATCAAGCCCGCCGGCATTCTGCCTCACATCTATGCAGATTGCCTCCGCCTTCTGGCTGAGCAGGTCTTCAATTGCGTCAATTGCGTCTTGCCCGCTGCCCGCCTCAAAGTTTTTAATCTGCACATAGCCTGCGTTTGTTTTTTCAAGACGGTAGCTCACGGGGCTGACATAGGTGTAGCTGCAGTCTACGGTGTAGAACTCCTTGTCTTTATTCACGCCCACCTTGAAGGAGCCGTTCACATTTGAACGGATGAGCTTTCTTATTCCGTCTATATCCATTTCGGAAACATCCTCTCCCGCAACAGAGGAGATTACCATTCCCGCGCTGAGCCCGGAGCTTCCGGCAGGGGTTCCCGGAGTTACGCTTATTATCTCGAAGCCCCCGGAGGCGCTTTTCATCATGGTCATTCCGATGTCTGAATAATCATTCACAGCGTAGAGCTGATAGGACTGATATTCATCTTCAGTCATGTAGTAGCTCCACTTGTCTCCCAAACCGTTCACTATTGCCGCAGCAGCGGAATCCTTCATTGAGTCTCTGTCTACGGAGTCTATGAAATTGCTCTCAACAATGTCTTTAATTTCAATATAGCGGCGGGCCTCCTCATAGTCTTCCTTGCCTCCCACGCTGTTGAGCATCTTGGTGTAGGTGAGGGCCATTCCGCCTCCCGTGAAGATTATGAGCAGAGCAATAACGAATTTAACCCGGATCCCCAGGTTAAAAACGTTTCTTATAAAATTCCCAATTCCGGCAAAAAACCGACCGAAAATTATACGCAAATTAAAACCTCCGAATTCAGCTTTCCGTGAAGGCATCGGCCGCAGCAGTCCAGCCGGAGGGCAGATAGCCTATCGGGTCTACCGGGGTGCCATTGATTCTGACCTCAAAGTGGAGATGGTAGCCCGTTGCGGAGCCCGTCATTCCGCAGCCTCCCACGGTTGTCCCCTGGGTGACAGCCTGACCCACGCTCACGGATATTGAGCTCATATGCCCATAAAGGGTCACGGCATCGCCGTGGTCAATCATGACGCAGTTGCCGTAGCCCCCGTTCCAAGAGGCGAGTATAACGGTTCCGCCTCTTGCTGCAACGATGGGACTGCCTTCAAGATTAAACCCGTCTATGTCAACGCCGGTGTGGGCTCTGCCCCAGCGGGTTTTAAAGCCGGAGGAGATGGTGTGGCTTGCGGGGAAGGGCCAGATATATCCGCTGTCGCTGTATTGGGTGCTGGTGTCGTAGGTAACGCCGGCATCGGTTGTGTAGCTTGAGGAACCGGAGTCTGCGTTTGATTGCTGCTGCTGATAATAAAGCTGAAGGAAGGAGGTTATGCTGCTGGAAGCGGCGCTGAGAGCGGCCTCTGCAGCCTTCTGCTCCTCCTCCGCCTCTTCAATTGCCTCGGCCAGCTCTTCAAGCCTTGTTTCGGCCTCTGCAATGGAGGTTCTCAGCTGTGTCTGCTCCCCCTCCAGGGCCTGCATCTTTTCTTCGCAGCCGCTCTTATATTCCTCGTATTCCGCCTTCACATCCTCAAGCTCCATGCGGGCTGCCTGATATTGGTCGAAAAGGGTTTTGTCGGAATTCATAACGTCGCCATAGTCATCTATGGCGGCAAGCAGCCCTGAAAAGGACTGGGCGTTGAGCAGAAGAGCCAGGATATTGTATTCCCCGTTTTCCTCCATGGCCCTTATTCTTGTGCGATAGCGCTGAAGCTGCTCGTCTTCCTTGGCTTGAGCGGCCTCAACCTCCTTGCCCTTGGCAGCTATCATCTGATTGTAGAGCTCAATTTCCCTTTCAATCAGGTCAATCTCCTTTTGAGCGGCTTCATTCCGCTCTTCAAGAGCCAGCTTTTCTTCAATAACCTCATCCTGCTCTGCCTTCAGGGCATCCAGCTTGCTCTGGGCCGCTGCGTGGGCAGACTGCATCTGTTCCTTCTGCTCCTCAAGGGCTGCAAGCTGCTCCTCAATGGCAGAGCCTTCGGCAAAGGCCGAAACAACAACCGAGGGAAGCAGGGAGAGCAGCATGAGCAGCGCCATGATTATGCAGATTATTCTTATTGTTTTCTTGCTCATATTATACCTTCAGATAGTTCCTTATGGCGTTAACGCCGCCGAAGGCTCCTATGAGCACTCCGATTGCAAGATAAGCCACCAGCATGGGAACCATGACAGACTCAAAGGGCACAACGCTTATGTATGACCCTGTCATGGAGCTCACCACCTTCTCGCTTATGAGATTGTATACTCCCCATTCGGCAAAGAAGGCCAAAACCGAACCGAAAATTCCCAGTATGAGACCTTCAATCACAAAGGGCAGGCGGATGAAGCTGTTGCTTGCGCCAACCATTTTCATGATGCCGATCTCTTCTCTGCGGGAAAAGGTTGCAAGCTTGATTGTGTTGGACATTATGAAGAAGGAAACGAAGGCCAGAATGGCAATGAGCACAAGGGAGATTGCCGTTACAATGTTTCTCACACTGATGAAGGACTTGGCATAGTCGGTGTGGGCATTAACCTTTGCAATGCCCTCAATGCTCTCAAGCTCGTTTTTGGTCTGTTCCATGCGGGCAATGTCAGTGAGCGTGAGGACATATCTGTCTCTGAAGACGGAGGAATCTATTCCCTCCATGAGCTCGCTTTCATAGTTGCTCATGAAATTGTCCATCGCTTCCTCACGGCCCACAAAGCGGGAGGTTGCGATATTATCCAGCCCTGAAATCTGAGGGGCAAGGGCCTGAGCCTCCTCGGAGGAATAACTTTCGTCTACAAAGGCAACGATCTCGTTCTGGGCTTCAAGGTCTTCAATGAGGGCGTCTATATTGACGCAGATGAGGGAGACCGTGCCCATGATGATCAGGCAGGCAAGAATAATGGCCACCGTTGCAAAGGACATGAAGCCGTGTTTAAATATTCCTCTGAAGCCCTCGCCCAAGAGGTATCCCAGTCTGTTCATGCGAAATAGCCTCCCTCAACGTCGCTTATTATGTGGCTTCCTTCAATGGTAACCGTTCTTTTGGCCATTGCGTTAACCAGCTCCTTTTCGTGGGTGACAACCAAAATAGTCGTCCCAAGCTGGTTGATTTTTTCAAAGAGGAGCATGAGCTCAAGGCTCCTGACAGGGTCAAGATTGCCGGTGGGCTCGTCTGCCACTATCATCTGGGGACTGTTGACAAGGGCTCTGGCAATGGCAACTCTCTGCTGCTCTCCGCCGGAGAGCTCCTTCGGGCGGCGCTTCTCTCTGCCCTCAAGGCCAACAAGCTCAAGAACATAGGGCACCCGTTTTTTTATCTCGTCTCTCTTCGCACCAACTACTCTCATTGCGAAGGCCACGTTGTCGTAAACCGTCATGTCTTCAATGAGCCTGTAGTCCTGGAAAACAACACCCAGGGTTCTTCTCACGGCGGAAAGCTTGCTTCGCCTTATCTTTCGCATGTCGAAGCCGTTAACCTCAACAGAGCCGGAGGTGGCCCTTATTTCGCCGGTTATGAGCTTCATGATTGTTGTTTTTCCGGAGCCGGAGGGACCCACAAGAAACACAAACTCCCCCTCGTCTATCCGGAGATCTATTCCGTCAAGAGCAAGGGTGTTGCTGCTTTCATAGATTTTGCTCACATTCTGCATTAAAATCATAGATTAATACCTGTTTCCGTAATTTAAGGAGTCAAGATACATTTTTACCATCATTGCAACCTTGAAAACTATTGCATGGTCAAACTCGCGAAGGTCCAGCCCGGTGAGCTTTTTGATTTTCTCAAGCCTGTAGACCAGAGTGTTTCTGTGGACATACAGCTTTCTGGAGGTTTCCGAAACATTAAGGTTGTTTTCGAAGAAACGATTGATTGTCTCCAAAGTGTCTTCATCGAGGGAGTCTATTGTGCTCTTCTTGAAGACCTCGTTCAAAAACATTTCGCAAAGCGTTGTGGGCAGCTGGTAGATTATTCTTCCAAGGCCCAGACTTGCGTAGCTGATGATATTTTTGTCTGCCTCGAAGATGAGCCCAACGTCTATTGCAACCTGGGATTCTTTATATCTGTCTGCCAGCTCTCTGAGATGATGGGCCACGGTGCTCACGCCCACCACGGTGTTGATCCCCAGCTGCTCAAGAAGAGCCTGGCGAACGGTTTCCGCCGCTTCAAAGGCGGGAGAAATATCTTCCCCGTCCTGCAGACGGAGGACAATGGCAATGTCATTGTCGTTAACGCTGAGGACAAATTCGTTCTGCCTGTCGGGGAAGAGCTTCTGAACAAGCTCAACCGCCGTCACATCGGCCTCTCCCCTCTGCCTCACAAGAACAACTATCCTCGGATCGTCGGTTGAGAAGTGGAGCTCCTTTGCTCTCACATAGACATCTCCGGGAAGAATATTGTCTGATATGATGTTTTTTATGAAGGCTGCCTTGTTATGCTTTTCGTCGTAGCCGGATTTTGACTCGCTGAAGGCAACGGATATGATTGTGCACAAAGATTCTGCGGCCGAGTCGGTCCCCTGAACGAAGGCGGCATACTCAAAGCCGACCCCCTCAACAGGCAGGGGCCTGAAGGTGCAGCCGCCGGAACGGAAGCAGCCCCCCTCCTGAACGCTCTCCTGGCTGAAGCTTTCAAGCTGAGTTCCGATGAGTGCATAGTCGTTGGATGCAACAACAATTCCCCTGTCGTCAACCACTCCCACTCTGGACTTCAGAGCATCCTTCATTTGAGTAATAACATTCTGAAACAGTTTGCTGGACATAGCTTTTGCGCCCTCCTAAAAAGCGGATTTGCCCGATGTGGCAAATTCACCAAATAATTCATTAAATTGCACAAAAGACTATACTACTATTTTTGTAATTTTTCAATAGAAATTAACTTTAATTTTTGTATATTATTTATAATGCTTTCGATAACTTGCCCAATTTTTCCCTTTTGAATTCCTGTTTTTTGACTATTTTGGAGTAAAAATTTTTTCAATTTCCTCTTGTGACAATTCACAAAGGCCTCCGCCCTCAAGCCCCTTCTTAAGCTCAAGTCCACCTATTGAGAGCCTTCTCAGCTCAACAACCGGCTTCCCCCTTGAGGCCAGCATCCTTTTCACCTGGTGATATTTCCCCTCAGAAACAGACACAAAGCAAACATCGGTCCCCGTTGTTTCAAGCAGGGCAGGAAGGCACTGCAGCCCGTCTCTGAGAAGTAGGCCCTCTGAAAAGGCCTTTTCGTCTTCAGCAGCTGCGATTCCCTCGGTGACTGCCCTATACCGCTTCCAGACCTCATATTTCGGAGAAATCACTTTGTGGGCAAAGTCTCCGTCGTTGGTTAAAAGGAGCAGACCGGTTGTGTCTTTATCGAGGCGGCCCACCGGGAACAGGCCCAGCCTTGAAAGCTCCTCCGGCAGGAGGGAGCACACATCCTTCGTGATTATCCCGGAGGGCTTGTCCATCATGAAATATCTGAAGGCCCTGTAGGGAACCGGCTTTCCGTCAAGAGCCACAGCATCCTTCAGCTCATCAAGCTTCAAATCCGAAGAGGCGGCAGGGAGGCCGTTAACCGTCACTCTGCCGCTTCTTATAATCTTTTTAATGTCTTTCCTGGAGGCAATGCCGGCTTCGGCAAGAAATCTGTCAAGTCTCATGTCAGCAGCAGAAAACAGGGCAGCCGAAAAGACCGGAGCAGGCGTTGAGAGCGCAGAGAGTCATGCACAGCTTGTCTGTGTTAAGACCGGTGGTGTATTTCACGGTGTAGTTATCGTAGAAATTGCCGCCTCCCTGAAGCTGAGAAAGCAGCCTTGCATATTCCTCATTGTTGGGCTCAAGCTGGCAGGCCTTTCTTGCATCTTCAAGGGCAGCAACCTTATTGCCAAGATACATGTTGGCTCCCGCGTGGAGATAGTACCATTTTCCGTTTCTCTCCGCTGCGGGAACTCCGCTGAGAGCGTTGAGGGCTTCCCTATACATCCCGTTCCGAATGTAGTTCACGGCGGCCTGATATTCGCTGCGCTCGCCATAGGACGAGGATGCCGAGGAATACTGACCCCAGCTGCCCCAATTGCCCCAGCCTCCCCAGCTGTTGGAGCTGTTCTGATAGCCGTAGCTCTGCCCGCTGTAGGCCGAGGAGCCCGAATAGCCCTTGGAGGCAGTGCCCTTCTGGATCATGTCGTAGGCGGCATTGACCTGGCGCATCATCTCCGCAGCATGCTCATCTCCGGGATTAAGGTCAGGGTGATATTTCTTGCTCAGGGTTCTGTATGCTTTTTTAATTTCCTCATCAGTGGCGTCAGGGCTGACACCCAGAACTTTGTATGGGTCCATATTTTTCCTCAAATCTGCTCCAGAGACCGGAGCAGAGAATATTTTTCATTAGTGATACATCCTGAACAAGGGGAAGCTTCTCAAATTCAATCACCGCATCTGCAAGAAAGGTTTTGAGAATGTCTTTAAACATGGGGGCATTTTCAAGCCCGTAGTAGCGGCGGAAGGGATTGTAGCGACCGTTTCTTGTGTCTGCATCAAGGTCAACCATTGCATCGAGCAGATAGATGAAGCGGCCCATGGCATCTCCCATGGCATATAGCGTGTCGCTCCAGCGGTCTCCCCTCATGCAAAAAACCGCACCCATAAGGTGCCCAAAGGTTGCCGCAGCTCCGTCAGGGTCTTCAATGCCGGCGTTTTCAAGGGCGGTGAGCTCAAAGATGCTCTGTTCCATGGCCGCGCACTGGGCCGGATATTCCGCCTTAATCTTTTCGAAGGTTTTCTTCAAAGCCTTTGCCTCGGCAAGGGCAAAAAAACTGTCTTCATCGCGCCAGTTGTCCATGCATTTAAGGTAGCTCAGGGCAACATTCATGTCTGCAGCATATTCAGTGGCTCTGCCGGCCCACCAGTCTCTGCTCTTTCTTGGATGGGCAGGGCAGCGTGCGCTGCCGCTTCTCTCCTCGTCTTCATAGAGGGACTGAAGCAATAAAACAAGAAAAGTCATATCGTAGTTCAGAGTGAGCCTGCTCAGAGAGCCGTGCCTCTCCTTGAGAGTCCTGCAGAGGCCGCAGTAGCAGGCTCTGTATCTTGCAAGCTCCTCCTCCGTCAGCCCTGAGGGCGACGCAATAAGGTATCCGAACATTTATGACTTTCCTATGAAGGAATTGCCGCATTTACGGCAAACAATTTTGATCTTCCCCCTGCCTCTGGGAACTCTCAGGCAGGCCCTGCAGTTGGGGCAGGTGAAAAATTTGTATTCCTTGCGCTGCACCCAGCGCTCTTTATAGCCCTTGAGCTTTCCGAAAAGGGAGAGCTTGAGGCGGAGATATTTCTCGTTCTCCTCTCTGCGTTTGTAGATGTTCTTTGAGAACATGCGGAAATATGAAAAACCGAGAGCTGCGATCCCGAGCCAGGAAAAGAGTGAGGCCTTTGTTATGAGCCCCAGGACAATCAGCACAGCGCAGGCTCCCGCCAGGAACATGTTCAGATTGTCGTTCCCGCTGCGACCGTACATAAAATTTTGAAATTTCTGTTTGAAGTTCATAAGCATATTAAAGCACAAATGAAGGCGGAAATAATCAATAAAGTGTTAACTAATTATTTTTCAAGGGAAAGTTCAACAATTTTTTCGCAGAGCCGGGCATAATCCAGCCCCTCAAGGGCGGCTGCCTTGGGAATGAGGCTGTTGGGAGTCATCCCGGGGAGAGTGTTGGCCTCAAGGCACCAGGCCTTTCCTTCCCCGTCAAGCATGAAATCGATTCGGGAATAAACCTTCAGCCCCAGCGCCTCATGGAATTTAAGGGCCAGCTCCTGCAGCAGCTTCTTTTCCTCAGAAGTTATATCTGCCGGGCAGATCTCCCTTGCCCCCTCGGGACCGCTCTGATATTTTGCAACATAATCAAACTTCCCCTCGGGGGAGATGATTTCTATGGGCTCAAGAGCCTTTCCGTCAAGAATGGGAACCGTCAGCTCCCGGCCCCTTATAAGCTTCTCTATTATAACTCTGCCCTTCGCCTCTGAGAGGGCGGCGCTCAGCTCCTCCTCCGTTTCACAGATCCAGGTTCCGATGGAAGAGCCTCCGCAGACCTCTTTCACAACGCAGGGGGCATGCTCAGTGTATTCCGGAGTGGGGATGCCGGCGGATTTCATGATGATTTTTCCATAGCTCTTGTCCATAGCCAGGGCGCTGCCAAGGGCCGGGCTCCCGGTGTAGGGAACTCCAAGGAGCTCCAGGGCTGCCTGAATCTTTCCGTCTTCCCCGTCAAGCCCGTGAAGACCAAGGAACACGCAATCCGCAAGGCGGCAAAGCTCAAGAACATTTTTCCCGAGCCTTGAAGGGCTTTTGTCCTTTCGGGAGGCTATAACCTCTTCAATGTCAGGAGCAGTGTGCCCAATTTCAGCCCTGGGGCAGAGCCCGTCGGGGGCATCAAAGGCCTCCTCAAGGGGACGGTGAAAATCTTCAAGGCCAAGAAACATGTCAACAAATATGGCTTTGTGGCCAAGGCTTCTGAGCCCTCTGCACACTGACACGGCCGTGACCAGAGAAACATGGCGCTCGGTGCTTATCCCGCCGCCCAAAACAACAATTTTCATAGCTTCGCCTTTCTCACAAAACAAGCTTAACACCATAGGTAACAACGGTCATTATTCCGGCGGCAACAACCACTCCGGCAAAAATTGCAGGGAATGCCTTTTTCGGCTTCAGCTGCATCAGCGCGGCCACCAATGAGCCTGTCCATGCTCCGGTCCCCGGCAGGGGGATGGCAACCAGAATAAGGAGACCAAGATAACCGTATTTTTCAATGGTCTCCCGCTTTGACTCCGCCTTTTTCTCCATTTTGGAAACGAAGGAGTCCATTGCGGGCATGTGGGCTCTCATCCATTCAAATATTTTCTCAATAAAGAAAATTATGAAGGGGACCGGGAGCATGTTCCCCAGCACTGCCGCAATCAGGGCAAGGGGATAGTCAAGCCCCAGAGCGATGCCATAGGGCAGCCCCGCTCTGAGTTCAATAATCGGGACCATGGAAATGCAGAAGGTCTGGAGGAATTTCCCCGCAACGGTATTCATGAGCCAAGCTGTCATGCTCTCATCTCCTCTCTTTCAGGGGCCGCGGCGCACACGGCTGTTATTATGATCATTGGAACAAGGGAATAGTGATATCTTCCGGCCACCTCAACAAGCAGCTGCGCAAGAATGAGACCCAGGCAATAAAGGGGCGCCATGAGCCAGAGGCCTGTTTTTCCCTTTTTCACATATGAGTATACACCGGAAAATGACAAAATAATAATGAAATAATAGTAAACATTGCAGGCAACGCACAGAAGCTTATATGCCGTCCCGCTGAGCGCCTCCTTTGCGTAATAGGGTGCAGCCTCATCGTTTCCCAAAAGGGAGCGGAGCTTGCAGAGCAGAAACTCCGGCAGGTTCCCGGTCTCTGAAATTCGGGCCTTTGCCTTTTCAAGCATCTGCTCCTGGGCCTCAGGCGCAGAGGAATCGGCATAGAGGGAGAGCAAAAGGTCCATGTCAGCTTGAGAATGGGTGCCCTTTGTTTCGTTATTGAAGCCCACATAAACATTATAGCCCGGGGCTCCCGAGGCGCAGGGCTCAAGGAGCCTTGACTCCATGTAGTTCTCCCAGAGGGGGCCGGTGGAAAAATAAACCGCCAGCAGCACAGCCGCAAAGGGGAGCATTCCCTTTCTGAAGCCCTTGAGAAAAACAAGCCAGATGAAAAAAGCAATAATCGGAACCAAAGCAATCGGTCTTGCGGTGTTAACAAGGCGCAGCACGACCCCCGCAGCAGCCCCTGCCGGAATCCCGCCTGCAGCGCTCCTGCCGCAGCGCTGAAGCAGAAGCAGGAAAAGCAGCAGAAGGCAGGTGTAATAGGGCTCAGAGAGGACCATTGAATTGTAAATCAGCTTTGAGGGGCAGAAAATCCAGAGAATGTAGGCCGTTGCTCCCTCTCTCCTTCCTCCGTCTTTTGAGGCCAAGGCATAGAGCAGCAGCCCTGAAGCCGTTGTGAAAAGCAGATTCAGGCAGGGGGCAATCCAGCTTTCAAAGCCCAGCGCCCTGTAGAAAAAGCTGAGAACCCAGCTGTAGCCGAAAATATGGGGGAACAGAGCCACATAGCTCTGCCTGGCCGGGCCGCCGTAAGACAGTAGCCTTGCAAAGCCCTCAAAAACCTCATAATCCCCCGCCGGCTCAATGGAGAAAATCAGCAGCCACAGCCCGTTAACGGCAATGCAGAGCCCTGTGAGCACAAGGGGGCTTTCCGGCAGCTTCAGTTTGTCTCTGAGCTTAAGCCAAAGGACCGCAGCTGCCAAAGCCAGGGCAAAGCACAGCGCATAGGAACGGTGCTCCCGCTGAAGGATGCAGGCTCCCGCCCCCAAGGCCATGAGAGCGGAGTAAAGCGCCAGCATTATTATTGAAAATTTTTTGCTCAGCTTTTCAGACAACATCAATTCTTGCGCTCATGGGCTCAATTTTCCCCTTAACTCTGCCCTTTCCGGCAAAACTGCAGTTTATGGAGTATGGAACGCTATTCTCTCCCCTGTTAACAAGGGCAATGACAGTCTCCTCCTCCGAGAAGCGCACAACTGCCAGGGCATCGGCGCTCAGAGGGATGAATTTTGCTTTTCCCTCTCTCAGGGCCTTTGAGGAATTCCTCATTCCCGCAAGCTGAGCATAAAAATCAAAGAGCCCTGTGTTTTCCCCGTCCTCCCGGAAGGGGGCCCTGTTGAAGGGGTCGTTCAGGCCTGTCATTCCCTGCTCGTCCCCGTAGTATATGCAGGGAACTCCGGGAAGGGCAAACTGAAGGGTTGCAGCCAGTTTTTCAAGCTCAACTGCCCTTTTCAGAGCCTCGGCTCCGATTTCAAGGGCAAGCTGCTCCTGCCTTGAAAGGGCTCTTATGTCAGCCGCCGTGGCAAGGGCGGTTCTAATTCTGGGCAGATCGTGGGAGGAGAGGAGATTCATCAGCGAATAATAAAGGGGCTCCGGGTAATTCATCTGCTGGTCCAGCAGAAATTCGCAGAGCTCGCCGGCATTTTTTCTGCCGTGGATAAAGTCTGCAAGGGCAAAGGTGAGAGGATAGTTCATGACGGAATCGAGAGCCCTGCCCAGGGCATAGGTCCGCTCTCCCTCAGGGCCGATCTTCGTTGTTGGGTCCTCCCAGACCTCGCCTATCATAACCGCCTCAGGGTCCTCCTCCTTCACGCAAAGGCGCATGAGGGCGAGAACATCATCGGGGATCTCGTCTGCAACATCGAGCCGCCAGCCGGAGGCTCCCCTGCGGAGCCAGGTTTTCATGACGGAATCTTCCCCGCTGACAATGAATTTCTGCCAGCCTTCGTTTCTCTCGTCAACCTCGGGAAGGTCCTCAAAGCCCCACCAGCAGCTGTATTCCTCCGGGAATTTTTTGAAGCTGTACCAGGAATAGTAGGGGCTGGTCTCTCCGCTGCAGGCTCCGCCCTCTCCGTAGTGCCCGAAGCGGTTGAAATAAACAGAATCTGAGCCGGTGTGGGAATAAACGCCGTCAAGAATAATTTTAATTCCGAGCTTCTTCGCCTTTGCACAGAGAGTCTCAAAGTCTTCAAGGGAGCCGAGAATCGGATCGGGCTTGAGATAGTTACCTGCATCATACCGGTGGTTTGACCTTGCTTCAACAATGGGGTTAAGGTATATGCAGCTTATGCCCAGCTCCTTAAGATAGGGCAGTTTTTTTGCAATGCCCTTGAAGGTGCCTCCGTAAAAATCGTCGGGATAATAATCCTTCCGGCCCCCTCTCGGCAGATAGTCAACCTCCTCGGCGCTGCTTTTGTGGAGCAGGGGCATCTGCCCCAGGGCTTTTTTATATTTAATTCCTTCAAGGGCGGTCTGTTTTGAATAAATTCCGAACCTATCCGGGAAAATCTGATACATAACCGAGGCTTTGAACCAGGCGGGAGTCTCAAAATCCTTTTCAAAAACCGTCAGCTGCCAGCTTCCGCCCTTTTCCGGGCCGAAGCTCCTCACGCCGTATTTTGTTTCAAGCTCAAAGCAATATCTCCAGGCAGCGCAGCGCTCGGGGGCATTAAAAGAGACTGAATATCTGTTTTTCCCGGGCTTCATCTCAAGGGCAATTTTCTCTTCTCCGTTAAAAAGCAAAAGCTTTGCGCCGAAGACCCTTCCGGAGAGTATTCCGAAGGAAAGGCTGACTTTTTCCCCCTGCCTGACGGCTCCGAAGGGCTTTCTGAATTTAATGTCCTCCGGCCGGTGAAGGAGGGCCGGCGGCGCCTCATGATAGCCGTCCAGCATGGAGATATACAGCCTCACATACTCCTTTGCAGAGCGTTCAAAGCTGAAGTCGGTTTCCATGGCGTTTTTAATGAGAGCTGCCATTGCATTCCTGTCTTCAAAGGTTGAGAGGGCATAGCGGATTATCTTCAGCATTTCCCCGGCATCAAAGTTTGCAAAGGAGAAGCCGGTTCCCTCCCCGGTTATGCAGTTATAGGGAATAACAGAGTCTTTAAGGCCTCCTGTCTCCCTCACAATGGGCAGGCAGCCATATCTCATGGCAATCATCTGGCTCAGCCCGCAGGGCTCAAATCTTGAAGGCATGAGGAAGAAATCGCAGCCGGCATAAATCAGGTGGGCCAGCTCCTCGTCATAGCCGATGTAGGAGCAGAGCCTCCCCTTGAAGCGATTCTCCGCCTGCCGCATAAAGTCTTCATAGCGGCCGTCTCCCGTTCCCAGAAGCACAAACTGCAGCTTCTCGGTGTTCATGAGATCGTCAATAACGCTCATGACAAGCTCGAAGCCCTTCTGCTCCGTCATACGGGTGACCATTCCCAAAATGGGAACCTCATCGTCGGCCTTCAGGCCCAGCTTTTTCTGAAGCTCTCTGCGGCAGAGCATTTTCCCGCTCATGTTTTCAGGAGTGTAGGAGGCAGGGATGAGCCTGTCCTCCCCCGGGTTGAAAACAACGGTATCAATTCCGTTGAGTATGCCGTTGAGCTGAGCGCTTCTGGCATTGAGTATGCCCTCAAGGCCCTCTCCGAAGTAGGGGGTTTTAATTTCATTTGCATAATTGGGAGAAACGGTGCTGAGCCTGTCTGCAAAAACGCAGCCCGCCTTCAGGAAATCCGCGTCCTTATTAAGCTCAATATATTCCGGCGTGAAATATGCCGGGTCAACGGAGAGAAGGTCTCGGATGTAATCGAAGTTCCATTTCCCCTGATAGGCAATGTTATGGATGGAGAGCAGGTATTTAAGCTTTTCCTGCATTCCCCCCTTATACTGGGTTCTTGCCAGCATGGGGAGCATTGCCGCCTGCCAGTCGTTGCAGTGAACAATTTCGAAGGAGAAGTCAAGCAGGGGCATTGCGTCAAGAACGGCCCGCTGGAAAAAGGCATATTGCTCAATCTCCGCCGCTCCGCCCCTGTATATTTTGTCTCCGAAAAATGCCAGGGAATCCACAAGGTATATGGTCACTCCGTTGAGAATCAGCTTTTCGATTCCGCAGTATTCATGCCTCCAGCCCAGATCAACATAGAAGCTGAACATGTGCTCAACCTGAGAGCCGAATTTTTCCCTGCAGACTGTGTGGTAGGGGGTTATAACTCTGGCATTCATCCCCAGAGAGTTGAGATATTTCGGCAGCGTGCCCACAACATCTGCCAGACCTCCGGTTTTTGCCAAAGGGGCGCATTCGGAGGAAACGAAAAGAACTCCGGGCAGAGTTTCTCTGTCGTGCTCAAGGAGCATTTCTTCAAATTCTTCAAGCATAAAAATCAGCCTTTCGAAATTTTAAAATCATAATAAAGGGTTGAAAACGGAGGGAGCGTGAAGGAGGCGGAGAAGGGAAGCCCCTCGTCGAAATATTTTTCCCTTGCCTTAACCGTTTTTGCAGTGGCGGTTCCCTTACCGCCGAATTCCTCGGCGTCGCTGTTGAGAAGGAGGCGCAGGGTTCCCGGTCCCGGCAGACCTATGGTGAAGCCCTCATAGGTCACGGGGGTGAAATTGCACACAACCGCCGTCATTTCTCCCCCGCCCTTTCTCATGAAGGCGACGGAGCTTCTCTCATTGTCTTTAACATTGAGCCACTGAAAGCACTCCCAGCTGCCGTCGTTCTCGTGGAGAGAGGACCGCTTTGAATAGAGCCTGTTCAGCTTACGGCTGAAATCTCTCAAGGAGGAGTGCATGGGGTAGTCAAGGAGGAACCAGTCCAGCTCCTTTTTTTCGTCAAACTCGATGAACTGGCCGAATTCTCCCCCCATGAAGGTGAGCTTCTTTCCCGGGTGACCAAACTGGAAGCCGTAAAGGGTTTTCAGCTGGGCGAACTTCTCCTCATAGCTTCCGAACATCTTGTCGAGCATGCTTTTCTTTCCGTGAACAACCTCATCGTGGGAATAGGCCAAAACATAGTTCTCCGAGAAGGCATACATCATGGAAAATGTCAGTTTGTTATGATTGTCCCGGCGGAAATAGGGGTTCATCTCCATATAGCTCAGAGTGTCGTGCATCTGGCCCATGTTCCATTTAAGGCAAAAGCCCAGTCCTCCAGCATCAGGCGGCGCCGTGACAAGAGGGAAGGCCGTGGATTCCTCTGCAACTGTGATTGCCCCGGGGTATGCCTGCAGCACCGTTGAGTTAAGCTTTTTCAGAAAGGCCACCGCATCAAGATTGATGTTTCCTCCCTCCCGGTTGGGAGTAAACTCTCCGGGCTTCCTGCAATAATCCAGGTAGAGCATGGAGGAAACGGCGTCAACTCTTATGCCGTCGACATGGTAGTCCTCAAAAAACCTGCAGGCGGAGGAAACAAGAAAGCTCTGAACCTGGGGCGAGGCATAGTCAAAAATCAGAGTTCCCCACTCCGGGTGCTCCGCCATGCGCTTTTCGTTGCATTCAAAAAGCCTGGTCCCGTCAAAAAGGGCAAGTCCGTGCTCGTCCTTGGGGAAATGGGCAGGAACCCAGTCTATTATAACGGAAATTCCCGCTCCGTGCATTTTGTCAATAAAATATCTGAAATCGTCAGGGCTTCCGTATCTTGAGGTGGGGGCGTAGTAGCCCGTGACCTGATAGCCCCAGGAGCCGTCAAAAGGATATTCCGTCACAGGCATAAGCTCAACATGGGTATAGCCCATGTCTCGGCAATATTTCGAAAGCTCGTCTCCCAGGCTGCGGTAAATCGGCCTGTCGGCCGGGAAATGCCTCCAGGCCCCCGGGTGCACCTCATAAATGTTAATGGGAGAGCTTAAGAAGCTCTTCTTTCCCCTCTCTTCAAGGAATTTTCTGTCCTTCCAGCTATGCCCCGTTTTTGTGAAAACAACGGAGGCTGTGGCTGCGCCGCACTGGTTCATGGCAGCAAAGGGGTCTGCCTTCAAAACCTTTTTCCCCTCGGCTCCCACTATTTCAAATTTATAAAAATCCCCGTCCTTCAGGCCTTCCTTAAAGATAACCCAGACTCCTCCCTCCATAGGCTCCAGAGCATCCTTCTCTCCGTCCCAGCCGTTAAAGTCTCCAACAAGGGAAACGCTTTTTGCATTGGGAGCCCAGAGAATAAAACGGTGCAGCTTCAGCTCCTCAATATATCTGCAGCCGAAGCAGAGCCAGGCCTTTTGGGCATTGCCCGTGTTGAAAAGATATATATCGTCCCGGGGGATGAATTTTTCAAATTCTTTTTTCATGGCAGCTCCTTCAGTTGGAATTTTTCAAAAGTCAAGGGAATCAACCCTCTCCAAAAGCTCCTCCAGCCTCTGACGGGCAACCTCAATCTGAGCTTTCCCCTCTTCAGTCTGCCCAAGGCGGCGTGAGCTGCGGCGCAGCAGCCTGGTGTAGCCCACGAGCTGAGCCTTTTCGTCAACGGCGCGGATGAAGCTCTCGTCCTCTGTTCCGAAATAAAGCTCAAGGGTGCGGCGGTAAATAAAGTCGCTCCGGTCCAGGCTGAGGCCCAGGAAGGCGCTCTCCTTCCTCCGGGCGATTGTATCGAAGCCCTTGTAGGCGTTGAAAATCGAGGCAAATTCAAGAACCGGATGCCCCGTGCTTATTGTGTCCATGTCAATGAGAAGGGCCTCGTCTCCCTGAAGCATAATGTTTTTAACATGATAATCCCCGTGGAGCATTGTTCTTCTCTCCGGCAGGGCATCAATCAGCGCAGCAAGCTTTTCGCCCTTTTCAGGGCTGAGAAGGGCTCCGGTGTACTCTGCCCAGGAGGCGGCGGTTTTCTTCATGTCAGGCAGTGTTCCCTCCTTGGGAACAGTTTCGTGGATTTTTTTGAGAATCTGAACCGAAAGCTCAATAAGCTCCTCAAGCCTTCCGGGCTCCTCCCGAATCAAATCCGCCATGGTTTTGGCATTAACAAGCTCAAAAACCGAGCCGTAGCTCTCTCCGGCTTTAACAATGTCATAGGGAATTGCCGTGGGAATGCCAAGAATGAAAGCCGTCCTCGCCAGCTCTCTTTCCCTCTTAATGTCCGGCAATGAATCAGGATCCTTATAAACCTTAACAACCGTCTCCGGATCTATGCGGTAAACCTTTCCGTTGCTCCCTCTGCCAATGAGCTCGCAGCCCTCAATGCTTATTTTTCTGAAGGCTCTGCTCACTGGCATTATCTCCGTCATGCCCGTCATATCCAAAACTTCATAAACCTCCTGGGAGGCATTGACAAGCTCAAGGCCCTTCACTTTTTTCAGCAGTCTCAGAACAACCCTGATTCCGGCGCTGGAAATATATTCGGTCTTATCCCCATCAAGCAGAAGCTTTTTAGGCTTTTCCGCGAGCCCGTCAAGAAAAGCGTTTATTTCCTCCTCAACTCTTGAGGCATTGGAGGAATCAATCCTTTCGCAGAGGCAAATGCAGCAGTCCTTTTCGTTCAGTTTTACGTCAATAAGCTCCATAAGCTTCCCTTCATTGCAGGCCCTGGGCGATTTTTGAAGCAGTCAGGATGTTTCTTAGCAGCATAGCCCTCGTCATGGGGCCCACGCCTCCCGGCACCGGAGTGATGTAGCCGGCCTTTTTTTCAACCTCTTCAAAGCACACATCTCCGAAGAATTTTCCGGTATTCGGATCTCTGTTCATGGCAACGTCAATAACGGCTGCGCCCTCTTTAACCATGTCTGCCCTGATGAGCTTCGGGCTCCCCGCGGCAACAACCAGAACATCGGCCTGCCTTGTCATTGCGGCAAGCTCCGGGGTGTGCCTGTGGCAATAAATCACGGTGCCGTGCTCTCTGAGCATGAGAAGCCCCATGGGCCGGCCCACGATGTTGCTCCTGCCAATCATAACGCATATCTTCCCGTCTAAGGTGATGCCGTATTCTTTGAACATTTCCATAATACCCGCAGGCGTGCAGGGCCAGAGCAGGGGCTCACCCGTGATCATCTTCCCCACATTGAGGGGATGGAAGGCGTCAATGTCCTTCTCAGGACGCACAGCCTCAATAATTTTCTCCTCGTCAATATGAGAGGGCAGCGGCAGCTGAACCAGTATGCCGTCAACCGAATCGTCTTCGTTGAGAAGCTCAATCAGCTCAAGAAGCTCCTCCTGCTTGGTTTCCTCAGGAAGATTGAAGCGCCTGCTCAAAATTCCGCATTTTGCGCAGTCCTTCTCCTTGTTTCTCACATAGATTTGAGAAGCCGGATCCTCTCCGACAAGGATCGCAGCAAGACAGGGCTTTCTCGGAAGGCCGAGCACCTCGCTGCATATTTCGCTGTTGATTTTTTCCGCCAATGCTTTTCCGTCTATTATAACTGCCATCAATATAAGTCCTTAATCGCAATAAATTTTCATTTTAGAATATCACATAAATCAATTTCCCGCAACTCAATTCTCAACTTATTCAAGCACTCCCGCATTTTACAGCTCTTTTAGCGGCGAGCAGCGAGCAGTGAGCAGCGAGGGAGTGTAGCCCCACCACCACTGCGTGGTCCCCCTCCCCTTGCAGGGGAGGCTTAGACGATTCGCTGCCTCTTGCAGGGAAGGCTTTTCAAACAGTTTTCGCTTCGCAAAAATTCCGCAATCTCTTACCCATTTACCTTCTTACCCTTTTACCCAATTCTCCGGCCTCTGCCATCTGCCATCAGCCCTCCGCCATCAGGCATCTGCCTTCTTCGGACTGCGGGCTGCGGCCTAATCTCCTTGCAGCTTGCAGCTTATCTTCACTTGCCCCGAAACAGCTCATGTGTTATAATGGTTAAAAACTTTTTTCGGAGGCAGCATGAATCTGACAAGAAAAGAAATCCTGCCCGGTGTATTTCTCAATCACCTGGAGACAGGCAAATTTAAAACCGCCTGCCTGAGCATTTCTCTCCTCACCCAGCTCAGCGGTGAAACCGCTTCCATGAATGCCCTCATTCCCCATGTTCTCTGCAGGGGGACAAGCAGCCTGCGGGATCTTGAGGCCCTTTCCAACCGGCTCGATGAGCTTTACGGCACGGAGGTTGAGCCCCTCATCAGAAAAAGCGGAGAAATTCAGAGCATAGGTCTCTACGCCTCCTTCCCGGAGGAAAAATATCTCCCTGAGGTTCATGGCTTTACGGAGGAGGTCATTTCCCTTGTTGGGGAAATGCTCCTTAACCCGGCAACCAGAGGCGGTCTCTTTCTGCCGGATTATGTTGAGAGCGAAAAGGAAAAGCTGGCAGACCTTATAAGGTCACGCATTAACGACAAACGCAGCTACGCTCTCTCCCGCTGCGCCGAAGAGATGTGCTGCTTTGAAGACTACTCCGTAAACCGGCTGGGCAGCGAGGAGGCCTGCCGGCAGATCAGCTACAAAAAGCTCACCCGGCACTACAGAAAAATGCTCCAGGTCTGCCCGGTGGAGATTATTTACTGCGGCAGCGAGGGAGCTGAAAAAATTGAAAAAATCCTTTCCGATGCCCTCTGCACTCTCCCCCGGGGAGAAATTGACTGGGAGATCGGAACGGATATACGCATGAACAGCGTTGAAGAGGAGGTTCGGCTTTTTGAGGAAAGGCTGAGCATCGGCCAGGGTAAGCTTGTTATGGGCTACAGGCTGGGAGAATGCATGCTGGAGCCTGACATTCCCGCTCAGATGGTTTTCAACTGCGTTTTCGGAAGCGGAGTGACCTCGAAGCTGTTTATGAATGTGAGAGAAAAGCTCTCCCTCTGCTATTATGCCTCCTCCCTGTTAGACAAGAAGAAGGGGCTGATGTTCGTTCAGTCAGGCATCGATTTCGACAGATATGAGGCTGCCGTGGCTGAGATCGGCCGGCAGCTGGATGACGTGAGGCTGGGAAACATAAGCGAGGAGGAGCTCAAATGGGCTGTCAAGGGAATCTGCTCGGATCTCTCCGCCGTGGAGGACAGTCTGCATTCTGTTGAGTCCTTCTGGTTTTCAAACATCGTGAGCGGGCTTGACTGGTCTCCAAAGGAGCTGGCAGAGCTTGTTTTAGAGGTTAAGAGGGAGGATGTTTCCGCAGTTGCAAAAAGCATCGTTCCTGATTTGATATATTTCCTCAGAAACAATCAGGAGGGAGAAGAGGAGGCTTTCGGGGAATGACAGTTACTGAATACAAAAACATTGGCGAAACGCTAATAAGCGCAAGGCTTTCAAACGGGCTTGAAATCAGAATGATTCCCAAGCCGGGCTTTTCCTCCTTCTATGCTCTTTTCGGCACAAGCTATGGCGGAGCAATGCGCAATTTCGAGATTGACGGCAGGCGGCTGGAAACCCCTGCAGGCGTTGCCCACTTCCTTGAGCACAAGATGTTTGACCTCCCCGGGGGAGACAATGCCCTTAGCATACTCTCCGCCAACGGGGCAGACCCTAACGCCTTCACCTCCTCCTCCGCCACCTGCTATTATTTCCGCTGCACCGAAAGCTTTGAGGAAAATCTCAGGGTTCTGCTGCACTTTGTTTCAACTCCCTATTTCACAAAGGAAACCGTTGAAAAGGAGCAGGGCATAATAGGACAGGAGATCCAGATGGTTGATGACAGCCCCAACAGCGAAATCTACTATAATCTTCTCTCCCTCCTCTATGACCACCATCCCATAAAAGATAAGGTTGCGGGCTCAATTGAAAGCATTGCCCGGATAACCGACGAAACGCTCTACAGCTGCCACAGAGTGTTTTATGCCCCTTCAAACATGGTGCTCTGCCTCGAGGGAGACATTGACCCGCAAAAGGTCATTGCCATTGCGGAGGAGGAGCTTTCCGAGGAATGCGCCCCCGTTCCCCGGGCTGATTACGGGGAACCGGAAGGACCGGAGCCTGTCGGGAAAATCAGCCGGCTTGAGATGGAGGTTTCAGCTCCCCAGTTTCTCATTGGCCAAAAGCTTGAGGCCGGCACCTCTTTGAAGGAGAGACTCACAGCAGACCTTTCCTTGAAGCTCATATGCGGCTCCTCCTCCCCTCTCTACTCAAGGCTCTATTCCTCCGGGCTCATAACCGGGGATTTTGACTTTGAGCTTGATTATGCCGAAGGCACCGCAACCTTAATCGGCGGAGGCGAAAGCAGCGAGCCTGAAAGGGTTCTTGCGGAGCTTGAGGCCGAAATTGAAAGAATACGGCAGGAGGGCATTGAGCCGGGCTATTTCAGGCGCTGCCTCAATGCCTCTCTCGGGGCAAGGCTCCGCTCTCTGGAGGATTTTGAGGATGTCTGCACCGCTCTTGCCTTCGGGATTTTTGAGGGCTACAATTATATGGACTGCTTCGCCCTTGGCTCGGAGATCAGCCTTGAGGACTGCATGAGCTGGATTAAAGAAAAGCTCCGTCCGGAGCACTTTGCCCTCTCGATTATAAATCCGGTGACTAAATGATGGAAACAATTCAGAGAACAAGCTCAATCTCCTTCCCCTTTTTGGGGGACTGGAGCATCAATCCCCCCTCATACTTCACGGTTTTCGGGAAGAACATATATTTTTACGGCGTGATAATAGCCGTGGGCTTTCTTCTGGGCATATTTTATGCCGGCAGAAACGCAAAAAGGCTTGGTCTTGAGGAAGACAATCTTTATGATGTTCTCATCTGGATGATACCTTTGAGCATTGTTGGCGCAAGGCTCTACTTTGTGCTCTTCCAGCTGGATTATTATCTTGCCCATCCTTCGGAAATTATAGCTGTTTGGAACGGAGGACTGGCAATCTACGGAGGGATCATTGCGGGAGTCCTGGTTACCTTCATTGTCTGCAGGAGGAAAAATATCCCTCCCCTTGCAATGACGGATCTTCTCATAATCGCCTGCTGCCTGGGTCAGGCCATAGGCCGCTGGGGCAACTTCATGAACAGAGAGGCCTTCGGCGCCGAAACAGAGATATTCTGCCGCATGGGACTCACCTCCCCTTCGGGAAACACCGTTTATGTTCACCCCACCTTCCTTTATGAAAGCCTCTGGAACTTCACCGGCTTCATAATGCTTTCCACTCTGCTCAGGAAAGGGAAACACCGCTATAACGGGCAGTTCATTCTGATTTATTGCCTGTGGTATGGCTTGGGCAGGGCCTGGATTGAGGGCCTGAGGACCGACAGCCTCTACATTGGCTCAACGGGCATCAGAGTTTCCCAGCTTCTTTCCGTTATACTCGCCCTGTTCGGGGGCATAATGCTGATTATAAACAGAAAAAAAGGAGAAAAACAAAATGGCTGACTACAGAGAGCTTATTAACGGCGCAATCAATAAAATCAGGGAAACGGCAGAGGGCAAAAGCCTTCAGGAGCTCATAGACTCCGGCGTGCAGAGGGCCGAAAGCTTCGGAGAAGCAGCAAAAACCGCAATGTCCCTCTCTTCAGACAAGGCCGAGCTTCAGCGCACCTTTGCGGAAATCGGCAAGCTTTTCTATGAACAGAACAGACTCACCGCTCCGGAATATTATGCAGAGCTTTTTGAAAATGCCTCAAGGCTTGAGCAGCTGATTGCCGAAAAAGAGGAAACCGTTATAAACTACAAAAACGGAGCCTTCGCTCCCGGCGAACCGGAGGAAGACCCCGATATTGAGGTTGAAATTATTGAGTTCGGACAATCCGCCGAGGGGGAAGACTCAGAACAGCCCTAAATACCAGCTTATAAAGCCGCTTCCGAAAAGGGCGGTTATCCAGGCCGAGGCCGAAATTACAGGACCGAAGGGGAACTCCATCCCCTTCTCTTTTTTTGCGCAGTATGCAAAGACAATTCCCAGCAGGCAGGCCACTATAATGAGGAAAAGGGTCTGCACGGGGCCGAAATTCATTCCGAGGGCTGCAATGAGCTTTATGTCTCCCCCTCCAAGGGTATCCTTTTGGAGTATTCTGTCCATTATGAGGGAGATCAGCAGCAAAGGAAGGGAAATCGCAAAGGCACCAAGGAGAATGTCCTTCCAGGAGGAAGGGTCTGAAACGAGGCGGAGCAGGGAAGCTGCTGCCGCAGCAAGCATAAGCCCGTCGGGCAGCTCCATAATGTCGAAATCAACAAGGGAGGCAACCAGCAGAATGCAGAAAAGTATTATGAACCTGAGGCACTCAAGACTCAGACCGTAACGCAGGAAAAGGCTGAGAAACAGGAGGGCGCATATGAGCTCGGCAAGAGGATATCTGGGGGATATTTTCTCTTGGCAGTATCTGCATCTTCCTTTGAGGAAGAGCCAGCTGAAAAGGGGAACAAGGTCCTTTGCCGCCAGCTCATGGTTACAGAGCGCGCAGTGGCTTCTGCCCCTGAGCACCGACTCGCCGTGAACAATTCTCCAGGCCCAGCAGTTGCAGAAGCTTCCGAAAACAAGGCCGAAAACAGAGAAAACAAAGCAGAAATAAACCTTCACAATTTCACCGCGCTTTCCGTTATAACAGTGACGACGTTATCCTGGACTGTGGCAAAGCCTCCCGCAATTTCAAGCCTGAGACAGCCCTCCTCGCTGGCTTTAAGCTCAACTGTTCCCTTTGAAAGGGCAATTACGCTTTGAACATGGCCCCTTCTGATTCCCAGGAAGCCTCCTTCAAGACCCTTCTCATTTTCAGCTGAAGGAAGAATAACGCTTTCGCATTCGCATTGCTTGGCGCAGCCGGCCGGAGTTACGGCTCTGAACAGCACCCCGTTCACAGCTCACGGCTCCTTGCAATGACGCTTTCAATATTTCCGCAGAGCATGAAGGCCTGCTCGGGGATATTGTCGCAGTCTCCGCCCAGTATTGCTTCGCAGCCCTTGATTGTGTCCTCCGTTTTAACGAAAACTCCGGGCATGCCCGTGAAATTCTCCGCCACGTGGAAGGGCTGGCTCATGAAGCGCTGCACTCTCCTTGCCCGGCTCACCGTCTTCCTGTCTTCCTCGGAGAGCTCATCCATTCCGAGAATTGCAATTATGTCCATGAGCTCCTGATATCTCTGAAGTATTCTCTGAACCTCTTTGGCGGTTTCATAATGCCTGCTGCCCACAATGTCAGGGGCAAGCATTCTTGAGGAGGACTCAAGGGGAGAAACCGCAGGATAGATGCCCAGCTCAACTATGCTTCTGGAAAGAACCGTTGTTGCGTCAAGGTGGGAGAAGGTGGTTGCGGGAGCAGGGTCGGTAAGGTCATCTGCGGGAACATATATTGCCTGAACGGAGGTTATTGAACCGTTTTTGGTTGAAACAATTCTCTCCTGCAGAGCGCCCATTTCAGAGGCCAGAGTGGGCTGGTAGCCAACGGCAGAGGGCATTCTGCCCAGAAGAGCTGAAACCTCGGAGCCTGCCTGCGTGAAACGGAAAATGTTGTCTATGAAGAGGAGAACATCCTTATGGGAGTTTTCTCTGAAATATTCGGCAATTGTGAGCCCTGCAAGGGGAACTCTCAGCCTTGCTCCGGCGGTTTCATTCATCTGACCGAAGACAAGGGCGGTTTTGTCTAAAACACCGGAGTCCTTCATTTCGTTCCAAAGGTCATTTCCTTCTCTGGAGCGCTCACCCACGCCTGCAAAAACGGAATAGCCGTTGTGCTCATAGGCGATGTTTCTTATGAGCTCCATTATCAGAACGGTTTTTCCCACTCCCGCTCCCCCGAAGAGGCCGATTTTTCCTCCCCTTGCATAGGGAGTCATGAGATCTATGACCTTTATGCCCGTTTCAAGAACATCTGAAGAGGGCTTTATCTGGGTGAATTTCGGGGCGGAGTGATGGATGGGCCAATTTTCTGCAGAGCAGATTTTCTCTCCCCTGTCTATGGGGCTGCCGGTTACATTTATCATGCGACCCAGCATTTCGTTCCCCACGGGTATGGTTATGGGAGCGCCGGTGTCTCTCGCCTCCATGCCTCTTGAAAGCCCCTCGGTGGACTGCATGGCTATGCAGCGCACGGAGCCGCTGCCCAGCTGCTGAAGGCATTCAAGAGTCTGAATATTGCCGTTGACATTGATTTCAACAGCATTGAAAATGTCGGGAACGGAGGAGACCTCATCAAACAGAACGTCAACAACCGGTCCGCTAATTCTTTCTATAATTCCTTTACTTCCCTGAGCCAACTTAAATCTCCTCACTTCTTGCCGAGGAAGAGGTTTCAATAACGCTGTTTGTAACCTCTGCCTGGCGGATTCTGTTAATCATTGTGTCAAGCTTTTTAGATGTTTCCTCTGCATTGTCGCAGGCGCTCCTCATTGCAACCACCGTTGCGCCCTGGGCCCCCGCGGCATGCCCAAGCATGATCCCGTATATCCCGGCTGTGAGACTGCTGAGGGCGGAAGCTTCGAAGGCTGTTTCCCTGTCAGGCAGGAAGAGTGTGCTCTCCTCTGCCGCTTTGTTGGCCGGATTTTCCGCAGGCGGGAGAAGGGGAAATTTCTCGGGAACCTGGGTCATCATGTTTATGAAGCGTTGTGCAATTATGTAAACCTTATCGGCCTCTCCGCTTTTATAGATTTCAAGCAGACGCTCCGTTAATGCTTTGGCCTCTTCAAAGGAAGGAATGTCGCTGCAGGAGGCCGTTTCAAATTCCATTCCCGCTTCACGGCAGTATCTGATTCCCTTTTCCCCCAGAACTATAACAAGGGGCTTTTCCTTTTCTTTTTCAAGCTCATTTCGAAAAAACTTCAGGTTTTCATTGTTGAAGCCGCCGCAGAAGCCTCTGCTTGTTGTGAGCAGAACAAAGCAGCTGCGGTTTTTCACTTCCGTGCAGCTTCTTTCGAAGGCACCTGTGCCCGTCATTTCAAGAAGGGCTGCGCAGGCGAAGGAATAATCTTCAAAGTCCTTAAGGAGCTTGCTGCACTTTGAATATTTTACGCTGGCAACGGTTTTCATTGCCTCCGCCATCTGCCCCGTTGAAATTACGCTTTTCAGTCTTTTCCTGAGCAGCTGAAGGTTTGCCATTTACGCTGTCCTTCCGAATTCAGAAAGAGCTGCATCAAGCTCCTGCTTGAATTCAGCGCTCATTTTGCTGCCTGTTTTGAGCTGCTCGCAGATTGCGGGCTTTTCCTTGCTGAGCCAGCTTATGAGCTCTCTTTCAAAAATGTCCATCTTGCTGCTCTCAAAGCCGTTGGCTGCGCCTGAGGAAACGGCATAAATCAGCAGAGCCTGCTGCCAGCTGGGCATGGGGCTGAATCTGGGCTGCCTGAGGGCCGCCATCATCCGCTCGCCGTCGTCAAGGGTTTTTCTTGTTGCCTCGTCAACATCTGAGCCGAACTGAGCAAAGGCCGCATATTCTCTGTATTGGGCAAGGCCGGTGCGAAGATTGGAGGCAACCTGCTTCATAAGCTTTGTCTGCGCAGAACCACCCACTCGGGAAACGGAAAGCCCAACATTTATTGCCGGGCGCTGGCCGGCGTTGAACAGGTCTGTCTCAAGGAAGATCTGCCCGTCGGTTATGGAGATTACATTGGTGGGAATGTAGGCAGAAATATCTCCCGCCTGGGTCTCGATTACGGGAAGAGCAGTGATGCTTCCTCCGCCGGCTTCTTTATTTAGGCAGGCCGCTCTCTCAAGAAGCCTTGAATGGAGATAGAACACATCTCCGGGGTAGGCCTCACGGCCGGAGGGCCGGTGCAGCAGGAGGGAAAGCTCTCTGTAGGCAACGGCATGCTTTGATAGGTCGTCATAAACTATGAGAGCGTCTCTTCCGCTGTACATAAAGTATTCCGCAAGGGCTGCCCCTGCAAAGGGGGCTATATACTGCATTGAAGCAGAGTCTGAGGCGGAGGCGCAGATAACCGTTGTGTAGTCCATTGCGCCGAAGCCTTCAAGCTTTGAAACCATTTGAGCAACGGTTGTTTCCTTCTGGCCCACTGCAACATATATGCACAAAACTCCCTTGCCCTTCTGGTTGACTATTGTGTCAATCAGGAGGGAGCTTTTGCCTGTTTGCCTGTCTCCTATTATGAGCTCGCGCTGGCCCCTTCCAATGGGAACAAGAGCGTCGATTGCTTTAATTCCCGTTTCAAGGGGCACGCTGACCGATTGCCTTTCCGGTATGGAGGGGGCTGGGAATTCTATGGGCCTTGTTTCACTGCTCCAGATTCTTCCCTTGCCGTCTATTGGGCTGCCAAGGGGGTTAACAACTCTGCCAAGCATCTCGTCTCCAACGGGAACGCTCGCCATTCTTCCCAGGCGCCTTACGGCCGTGTAACTGTCAACATGCTCGTATTCGCCGAAGATTATGCAGCCGATCTTCTCGCTCTGAACATCGAGAACCATGCCAAGCATCGGGCTGTCTGCCTCGATGAATTCAACCAGCTCTCCATACATAATGTCTGAAAGTCCGTCAAGCCAGCATATACCGTCTGACACGGAGAGGACTCTGCCCAGCTGATAAATGTCAACATCCTTTTCGGGCCTGTCTATGGCCTTCTCCGTGGCTGCAAGAACATCCTCCGTGCAGCCTGATTCAAGGGGCAGAGCATTAAGTGTTTCCCTTAGCCTATAGAGCCGGTTTTTAATGCTGCAGTCATAAACGCTGTCGCCAATTCTCAGACTGAAGCCGCCTATAAGCTCCTCTTCATTTTCTTTAAGGGAGAAGCAGCATTCTGCGCCTTCTTCGGAAAGGAGAGCGGCAGCTGCAGACCTGAGCTTTTCAACCGTGCCGGTTCTGAGAGGTGCAGCCGATGCCAGCAGGACCTTGAGCCCTCCCTCCTTGCGGATATACATTCTGTCTCCCGGGGTGAGCTTAAGCTGAGAGAGTATGCCTTCGGCAAGCTCATCCTCACGCCCGCTCAGCGCTGACCTGAAGCCTTCGGAGCGCATCTGCTCCTCTGCCCTTGCTATGGTTGCGTCAATAAGCTCGCTTCTGGTTTTGAGAAGCATCTCCCTGCGGAGATTTTCCCCGTCCCTTCTGCCAAGCTCGCCAAGCTTTTCAAGCTTCTGCTTCCTGGATTTTTCTTCTTCCTTCAAAGCTCCCTCCCCTGGGGTTGGGGCAGCAAACTCCGGCAAATTCTCAGGCGGAAGCTTTCTTTCAAGCTCATCAAGCTCCGAATTGATTTTTTCCATCCTGCTGCTGAAGATTTTGGCAATTGCTTTCCTTCCGGCAAAATAAACAATTGCGCCCAGAAGCAGGAAGTTTATTATTGCATATAGTAAATGCATGTCTTATCCTCTATTTAACCAGTGCGTCAACATATTTCTTTGAGAGCCTGTCTGCCGAGGAGTCAATCAGCTCCTTCATTCCTTCGGATTCCCTCTCAAGCTGCTGCGAAAGCTCCTGAAGAGCATTTTCGTTCTCTTCAAGCTTTTCAGAGAGCAGCCGCGCAGTTTCCAATTTGGCCTCGGAAACAGCTCTTTCTTCCGCGGCGGCAGCCTCTCTGCGGGCTCTTATAAGGGCCTGTTCCGCTTCTGCTGCGGCTCTTTTCCGCCTTTCAAGCTCCGCCTGCTTTTCTGCCCTGTCTGCCTCTATTTTGGCCTTCCTGCCGTCCATAATCTTCAGGACCGGCTTGAAAAGCAGCCTGTCGAGCACGAGCATGAGAGTGCAGAAGCATATAATTGTCCAGAGGACAACGGGTAATTGCAGAGTCATTTTATGCTATCTTGGCAATGAGCATGAAAGCGATGAGCAGGCCGTAGATCGTGAGCGCTTCCATGAGGGCCATTGCAATGATGAGAGTGGAACGGATGTTTCCTGCTGCATCGGGCTGGCGGGCAATGCCCTCCATTGCGGCTTTGGCTGCAAGTCCCTGGCCGAGAGCCGGGCCTATTGTGCTTATTGCCATTGCTATGGCTGCTGCAAGAGCGAAAATTGCATTTTCTGTCATTTTAATATATCCTCCAAAAAATATTATTCTGTTTCTGTGGCCTCATCAAGGTAGATGGAGACCAGGGTGGTGAAAACGATTGCCTGCAGGGCGCAGAAAAGAAGGGAAAGCCCCATCATGATCATGGGGGCGCCCACCGGCAGAATCTCATAGAGATTTTCGGTAACCGTTTCCTCTCCGAAGATGTTTCCGTAAAGCCTGAGGCAGAGGGACAAGGGCTTTATGAATTCATCCAGCAGGAGGAGCGGCAGCATGAAGGCCATGGGGGAAATGAAGCGCTTTAAATATTTTTTTATTCCCAGAGCTTTTATGCTGGATATCTGCAGGAAGAAAAAGGCCGAAATTGCAAGCCCCGCCGTGACCGAGAGGGAGGAGGTGGGCGCTTTAACATATTTCGTCATCCCCACGCCGGGGAAAAGGCCTGAATAGTTGGCAACTATGATGAAAACAAACAGGGAGCCCAGGAAAAAGAAATATCTTCTGCCTCTCTCCTTTCCCAGATTTTCACTGAAGCTGTTGTCAAGATATTCAATGCCGGTTTCAATCACATTCTGAAGCTTCCCCGGCCTCTCCTTGAGGTTTTTCTTAACAATCAGCGAAAGCACCGTCAGCAGCGCAACGATTATCCACATTGTAATAACTTCGCCCGTGATATCAAGAATTCCGAAAACGGGAATTATAACCTCTGAGCCGCTCATTTTTTATTCTCTCCCTTCATCTTTTTTGAAAGCGCAAAGGCAAACAGAACCGACGGAACCGTCAGCCCCAGGGCGCAGCCCAAAAGAGGCCAGACTATTCCTCTGCCCATGCCCTTGAATATGAAGAACACTGCCGTGAGGCAGCCTATGTTCAGCGCCGAGCGAATAAGGCTTGAAGCCGCCGCTGCGCTGCCCCCCTTCTTCAAAGCCCCGGCGGTTATCCATGTGTTGATGCAGGATACGGCAGTGCCTATGAAGAGGGCAAGAACTGCAAAAATAATTTCTTTACTCATAACTTGTTGATTATACCACAATGCGCAAAAATGTGGTATAATAATTTTCATGAAAAAGAACATTAAAAAAATTGTACTCACAGGCGGTCCCGCTGCAGGGAAAACCAGCCTGATTTCAAGAATTCTCAAGGAATTCAAGGTTGAAGAGGGCTGGAAGGTCATAACCGTTCCGGAAACGGCCTCAGAGCTTATTTCCGGCTTCGGTCTCGGTCCCTTTGAAAACTGCATGTCCATGCTGGATTTTCAGTATTTCGTTATAGGAGACCAGCTGCACAAGGAGGAGCTGGCAATAAAGGGCGCCCAAACCGTTCCCCAGGAGAATGTCCTCATAATTTTTGACCGCGCCATTTTTGACGACCGCGCATACATTTCCGCAGAGGAATTTGAAGAGGTCCTGCGCAGCTTCAACACCTCCTCCGAGGAAATGCTCACCCATTACGACTCTGTGCTTCACTTGGTGACCTGCGCAAAGGGAGCAGAATTCGCCTATAATTTCGACAATCAGGCCAGATACGAGGGAATAGAGACCGCCCGCATAAGGGACGATGAAACTCTTTCCGCCTGGGCAGCCCACCCTGACAGAAGGATTATTGACAACTCCGTGGATTTTGAAGACAAGATAAACAGGGCAATCTCCGAAATCTACAAAATTGCCGGGCTGACTGCGCCGGAGGTTAAGAAGCGCAAGTTCCTCATTGAAATGCCGGAAAGCAGTCTTCTTGAGTCTCTTGGAGCAGGCTGCATAAGCATGCGGCAGACCTACCTTGCAAACACGGTCCCCAATGCCCAGCGCAGGGTACGTTTCCAGCCAGGCGGAAACGGCAGCCTCTATTTCTACACTGAGAAGCGCCTTGGGGCAGACGGTTCCAGCTGGGTGACCGAAAAGCCGGTTTCCGAAAAGGTGTATGAGGCCATGCTCAGAGAAGCAGACCCCTCACTCTCCCCCGTTGAAAAGGAAAAATACCGCTTCAATTACGGCGGCTGCGCCATGGAAATAGACATTTATCCCTTCTCAAAAGACAGAGCCATCCTTTTTGTTTACGGCAGCGGGGAAATCCCCGAGGGAATAAAGGTTATTCAGGAGGTTACCGGAGACCCGGAATACAAAAACCGCCGCCTTGCAAGAAAACAGTCTCTTTAATTTTAAAACCGCCTCAAGGGCGGTTTTTGATCTTCATCGATAGAGCTCCGGAAGAGAAATAAACAGCATATTTTCCTCCGGTGCAATACGGAAGCCGGAGCGGGAAAAGAAGCCGTATTTATAGCATTCAAGTCCGGCAGACTGCACCTGCTTTATTTCTTCATAAATAATCGCAGCTGAAATAGGCTCATTGCGAAATTTTGCCTCATAGAAAACATAACCCTTAGGGTCAGCAGTTACAATGTCGAATTCTCCGTTGGTCTTTTTCTTTGGGTCATCATAGTAATACTTTCCTATTGCGTCAAAGGGAGGGTCAATCATTCCCGCACGGTTCATGCGTATGAGATATTGCCGGCAGACTGACTCAAAAGCCAAAGGCACATAATGCTCCTCAAAGCTCTTTGCTATGTAACGCTCATAGAAAACCTCTTCCCCAAGTATATTCCGCTGCGATAAATAACGGAATATATAGCGGTAATAGAAAAGTGACATATTATCCGTTATGCGATAATTTGCTTTTTTTCGGTTATCCGGATCATTAATCGGCGCCTGTTTTGCAACAAGCTCCATTTTCATCAGTTTTTCCAAAACATCAACAAGCGTAGGTCCGCTTGACACATGAGATTTTGAAAGCAGCTCACTGTATTTGCTGCAGCCTCCCGCCAGCGCTTCAAACACTTCATTTGCGTTGGTTATCTTTGATATTTCAGACTTGAGATACATTGCGACTTCGTTTTCAAGCCTTGCACCCGGGGCGGAAATCAGCTCTATTATATTTTCCTTAACCGACATTTCCTGCTCAACATGGCGGCTGTAGTAGGGTATCCCGCCCAGCACACTGTAAAGCCTGACCTTGTCTTCAGCTGAAAAGTTCGGGTAAAACTGAGCTGATTCATAATAATCCATTGGTTTAAGATCTATACTGAGATCAACCCTGCCGTAGAGAGGATTCTCTTTTTCAAGGAGAGACTTCATAACCTCCACATAGGAGCCGCAGAGCACAAGCTTAATTCTGCTTCTTTCCCCATATCTGTCAATCAGTGACTGGATTATACTGTCAATCCCGGGGACGGCTTCCCGAAGATAAGGATATTCGTCCAAAACAAGAATAACATTTTCTTTCTCACTGCGTTCAAAAAGGAACTCAAGCAGCGGCTCAATTCCGGAAAAAGCAAAGGGCGGCAGCTCCAGATTTTCAGAGATATATTGGGAAAGACTTTCAACATTGTTCAGTTCCGTAGTCTGCTTACATTCGTAAAAGATTTTCAGGCAGTTTTGCGCTCTCAGGCAGTGCTTTATGAGTTCACTCTTTCCCACCCGGCGTCTGCCGTAAATTAAAGCCAACTGCAAATATTCCTTGCCGAAAAGCTTTCCCAGCTGCTTCTGTTGCTGTTCTCTTCCTATAAACTTCATTTTACTCGGCCACCTCCGACTCGGTTTTAACCGAGCTAAATATATCATGCTGCAGTGAAAATTGCAACGATTTTATTCCTTCTCTTTAATTTTAAAACCGCCTCAAGGGCGGTTTTAAAATTTGTCGTGATGATGGGGAGCGTCTATAAGCTTTGCTCTTCTCAGAGACATGACTATCACCGGGATGACTGCGATGTGAAGGGCAATGCCGGGGAGGGCCTTCACAAAGGAAACCGTGAAAAACAGCTTCCAGGTATACTCCATTCCTCCGAAGCCGTAGAGAATGGCATTGGCAAGGCCTGCGGCTCCCCTGCCGATTATCATTGCGGAAATCAGGGAAACATATATATTCCCGCCGGTTTTGGGAAGCTTTTCGTTTATGAGCCCGCAGACAAAGCCGTATACGGCAAGCTCAAAGCTCATGCTCAGGGCCACAGGATACATAACAGGCATGCCAAAAAGAACGCTTCTCAGAATCGGGGCAACAAAGCCCACCGCAGCAGCGCGCTTCCTGTCTGCCACATAAGCGCAGAGGAAAACCGGAATGTGCATGGGGCAAAGCATTGTTCCCAGGGCCGGGTTCTGAAGCGTCAGGAACGGCAGCAGCAGCGCAAGGGAGAGGCACAGCGCCGCAATTATCATGTGTCTGGTTGAATGTTTCATATCGGGAATTATTCAGCGGTCTCCTATCCGAAATAACCTATTATATCTCCGATTTTTCCGAAAAAGCTTTTCACGGAGGTCACAAACTTTGCAACTCCCTGAGTGAAGCCCACGATTTTGGTTTTTGCTTCGGAAACCTTTGTTAAAGTGCTCTGAACCTCTTTCACTCTCCGGGCAAGAGCTTCATCGTCAAGCCCTTCAAGGCTTCTGCAAAGTTCAATCAGCTTTTCAATCTGGGCGTCCGTGAGGGAAACACCATATTGAGAGGCAATCTGAACTATCTCGCTGCGTATCTCCTCATCGCTCATGTTCTTTGTTTCAGCAAGCATGAGCTTGAGATCGTCTATAATGCAGCTCGTGTCCATTTCTCCAAGCTCTTTTGCCAGGTCGCCCGTTAAGGTGAGTTCCTGAGTGGCAACAAGCTTTGCGGTTTCGTCAAGCTTCTGGCCGGTTATGTCTTCATATGCCCAGAAAACCCCGGAAAGAGCCGCCGTCCCCGAAACCTCAACAGGAGACGTTACAATTATTTTCGCATCGCTTATTCCGGCAGTTGCAAGAGCTGACATATACATCTGGGGAGTGCACCAGCTGACATTGCTGGCGCTCACATCAAGACCGGAGCCGTCCCCCGGGAGGGAAACATAAACGCAGGAAATTGACCTTGTGCCTATGAGGGCCGAGTCCACAAAGCCCTCAAGCTCTGCCCTCTCTCTGGCATTTGTCATTGTGAGCTCCGGAACCGAATATCTGCTTATGCCGAAATTCTGATATACAAGGGCAATCTGATCCTCGCTTAAATCGGCCCCTATTACCGCTCTTGAATTTGCTGCTGAGGGATTGTCTGCAAAGGCGCAGACTCCGAGAGAAAGAAGAATCAGAACCGTTAATATTAAAGAAGCTGTTTTTTTCATAGATTAAATCACACCTTTCTGCAGAGCATAATAGCACGAAGGTGTGATATTTTTTTATATTTTCTGTGAATAATTCAGAACATGCCGGGGAAGCCGCCCAGACCGCCCTGAAGCTTGCTCATTTTTTCATTGGTCATCTCTTCGCTGGCCTTCAGCGCCCCGTTCACAGCAGAAAGAATGAGGTCCTGAAGCATTTCAACATCATCCTTGTCAACAACCTCCGGGTCAATTTCAATTGCTTTAAACTGCCTTGTTCCGGAAACAACAGCCTTCACGGCTCCGCCGCCTGCGGTGAATTCAAAGTCTGTTGATTCAATTTCGTTCTGCATTTTGAGAAATTCCTGCTGCATTTTCTGAGCCTGACGCATCATGCTCATCTGGTTTCCGCCGCCGGAATAACCGCCCTTGTATCCGCCCTTTGCCATTTCTTTTTTCTCCTTTATTTTCAGATAAATTTAACTTCCGGGTATTTTGCAAGCTCTTCAATGTCCCTCAAAGGGGCAGAAGAGGACTCTTCTGTTTTTTCCTTCACCGTGATGCTGATTTCCTTCCCGCTTACGGTTTTCACTGCTTCAATGATCTTTTCCTGAATTTCCGGACGGCTCAGTCTTTGCAAATACATGCTGGGTTCTGCAAAAATTTCAAGCCTGTCGCCGCTGAATCTGCACTGCGCAAGCGAGGGGTTATTGAGAGTCAGATAGGTTTCCTTGGGAATTTTTCCCTCAAGTGATTTTAAAATTTCATCCCAACCCTCGTTTTTTTTAGCACCAGCCTCTCCGCTTCTCTCGTCTCCTTGCAGCTTGCAGCTTGCAGCTTGGAGCTTCTCGTTACTCCCGTCTCCTTGTAGCTTGTAGCTTGTAGCTTGTAGCTCTTCTCCGCTTGCAGCTTGCAGCTTTTCGTTACTCTCGTCTCCTTGTAGCTTGCAGCTTGTAGCTTGCAGCTTTTCGTAACCCTCGTCTCCTTGCCGCTTGCAGCTTGGAGCTTGCAGCTTATCGTTACTCCCGTCTCCTTGTAGCTTGCAGCTAGGAGCTTGCAGCTGTTCGTAACCCTCGTCTCCTTGTAGCTTGTAGCTTGGAGCTTGTAGCTTACTCCCACCGGCCAGCCTCGCAAGGCAAAGCTCCGCATTCATCTTCGGGTCTGTGAGCTTTGAAATGCAGGTTTGAATTGTGTCCTGCGCACTGCAGAGCCAGGCAAGGGAAGCTCTCCCTGCAAGGCCTGAAAGCAGCTCCTTATCATAACCTCCGTATATGAGAGAGGAGGCCGCCTCAGGAGCCAGCTTAACTATCATAACATCCCTGATCATTCCGGAAAGCTCCTTAAGGAGGGAGACGGGATCCTTCCCGTCCATCCAGAGAGAGTTGAAGGAAGCGAAAACCGCCGGCAGATCGCCGTCTATAACAGCCCGGAGCAGCTCCCCCGTCCTTCTGCTGCCGGCCAGCCCCACCGCAGCGCAGACCTGCTCGGCATCAAGCTTGCGGCCGAGCCCGGCGCATTGCTCAAGAATTGAAAGGGAGTCTCTCACCGAACCCTCAGCCAGAGCCGAAATCAGCATTGCGGCATCCCTGCTTAATTTTATGCCCTCCTTTGAGGCAATGTTTTCAAGATGAGAAGAAAGCAGCTCTGCCGGTATTCTTTTGAAGGAGTGCCTCTGGCAGCGGGAAAGTATGGTTGCGGGAACCTTCTGAAGCTCGGTTGTTGCAAGAATGAACATCAGATGCTCCGGGGGCTCCTCAAGAATTTTCAAAAGGGCATTGAAGGCTGCGGTTGAGAGCATATGCACCTCGTCTATTATATACACTCTCTTTTTCACCTCTGCGGGGCTGAAAACTGCCTCGTCTCTGAGGGCGCGCACATTATCAACCCCGTTGTTGGAGGCAGCATCAAGCTCAACTATGTCCATTATTTCACCTGCGGAAATGGCTTTGCAGGTTGGGCAGCAGCCGCAGGGATTTCCGTTTTGGGGATTTTCGCAGTTAACTGCCTTTGCAAGTATTCTTGCGCAGGTTGTTTTCCCTGTCCCCCTGGTTCCGATGAAAATGTAGGCATGGGAAAGGCGCCCGGAGGCAACCTGATTTTTAAGCGCGCCGGTTATGTGCTCCTGGCCTATAACATCCTCAAAGGTCTGAGGCCTGTATTTTCTGTACAGCGCCTGATACATATTTCCTCCAAAAAAGCATAGCTCTCGGAAAGACCGTACACCCTTCTTTGAGTGATGCCTCATGCCCGTTACAGGAGCAGCCGGCTCAAACCCGGCAGCCCCGCGGCACACGGAATGCACCTCTTAATGCTGCTCGGTTCCCCGCCTGACATGGTTCGGGGGATTCCGTTGCGCAGGACCGGGCTGTCATCACTGCTTGCTCGAGGCAGACGGCACAAAGCATACCCTCGGTTGGGAATTCGTCCCTGCTATAGCGGGTTGCAGGTTACAGGACACCGCTAACTTCCCGATTAGTACGGCCTTTCCAAAAGCTATGCTGTTATTTTACTATAAAACGCTTCAAAGTTCAACCAAAAGGCTCATTGCCTTTTTCTTTTTCCAAGAGCCGAAGCCGAAAGCACTATGCCGGCGGCTGAAGCTGCTGCGAGGAACAGCATTACTCCGGAATCTGCCGAATCCCCTGTCACGGGCACGGAGGAGCTGGAAATTCTGATCCAGCTGAGAGCATAGTGAAGGTTCCCGTTCCCGTCCTTCTCGGTAAGGCGGATTGTGTGCTTCCCGGGGGTCAGGCTCACAATGTAGTCATTGTTAAGCTGAATGCGGGCAACATTCTCTCCCTCGTTGCAGTAGATCACATATTTCACATATGTATCGTTAACAATTTCCTTCCCGTCTATAACAAGAATATAGCTATGGGTATCTCTGAAAAGCAGATTGGTCACGAGCTGTGGGGTCTGGCTTTTGAACCAGGTTTTCTCCGCGCCATAGGTGAATTTCCCGCTGAAGCCGGAGTCATATGCGTCGCAGCTTTCGCAGAGGCACCAGCCCAGACTTGGGAAAAGCTGGGAGAAGGCAAAGGTGTGGCTCACATTAAAGCCGAATTCCTTTGAATTTGAAAGAGGAGTCATTTCGCTGCCGCTGTTATATTGGTAGGCAACATTCAGCTTATAAGTCCCCGAAGCGGAGGCAGTAAGCCCTTCAAGGGAGAGGATGCTGAAGCTGTATTCCTCTCCGGGGGCAATTGTTTTTGAAGAGGGCTCGTCGGTAATTGTGAAGTTACCGCTCGCGGCTCCCTCGCTGTCTAATATTTGGAGGGAGGCAATTTCAATTTCAACGCTTTCGCTCTTGTTTTTGATTGTGGCCTCAACCTTTTCGCCCGGGCCTCCGCAGTACAGTCCCCCGCTGAAGGAAGAAATTGTTATTTCTGTTTCCGGGGGCTCAACATACGGGGCTGCAAACAGGAGCATCGCAGGCTCGCTTAAAAGTCTGTATTCCTCAAGCTCATCACGCTTTGTGTTATATATGTCCCAGCTGAGCTGTGAGAAAAGCTGTTCGTCTGTCACTCCGCAGGCCCGCATGGAATCTGCCATATTGTCTATCTCGGTGAGCATGCTCTCGAGCTTTTGGGCAGCGGCATCGTCTTCAATGGCTTCGGCATAATAAAGTTGGTTAATGAGCCCCTGAAGATAAACATAGTCGTTAGGGCGGCCAACAATCAGCCATCTGCCGGGAAGCTCTGCGCTCCAGGTGAGGCATTCCCCGTCATACTCGCAGGAAACAGGATCTCCAACGGTTTTATATATGGGGTTTCCCGCTGCGTCCGTTCCAATCTGAACATCGTGCACATAGAAAAGCCAAACCTCTTCTGCGGTGTTTTGAAAATGGGGATAGACTTTAATCAGCGGGGGGCTCTCAGGCTCACAGCCGGGGAGGGAGATTTCGTAGAACCGGTAGCTCAGGCAGCGCAGGTCACTTATCCCGGACCATTCCCTCACCTGCTCTTCGGAAACAAGAACCGGAGTGATTTCCCCGGAGGCATCCTCGGGCATAACGGCATGAAGAATGAGGGTGGCCTCGTCCGTGGAATAGGTTTTTGCGTCTCTTTCCTTGGGGAGCTCTTCCTCCTCCTGGGCAAAGGCCGGAATTATGAAAGCAGGAACCATAAAAAGAACAGCAAGCAGCGCAATAAGCAGCCGACCGAACTTTTTCAAAGTCTTGTTCCCCCTTTCAAATCATAATTAAAACTCATGATATTATATATTCGCTCAGAGTTTCAATCAACTACAACATTTCTTGTTTTTGGAAACAAATTGGTAACAGAGAGGCTTATTGCAGCTTTTTTAGCGGCGAGCAGCTTGCAGCTGCGGTGCCTGCACCGCCCTCACTGCTCGCCCCTTATTAAAATAGTTTTTGCGGAGCAAAAATTCCTTCCCTCGCTGCTCGCTGCTAACCCCTCGCCCCTCGTTTCGTCTCCTTGCAGCTTGCAGCTTGAAGCTTGCAGCTCATTACCAACTGTCAATTGTCCGCTGTCAATTGCCGAAAGCTGCCTGTTCATCTGCCTCGTTCTCACGCCCACAAGCTTCTCAAGCTCGCTGCCTGCCTGGGTGATTTTCCCCTGAGTGTCCTCAAGGGCCTTTGCAAATTTTGCAAATTCCGTTTTCACATTTCCCAGCAGCTGCCAGACCTCCGCGGAGCGCTGCTGAATTGCAAGGGTTCTGAAGCCCATCTGAAGGCTGTTAAGAAAGGCTGAAATGGTTGTCGGCCCGGCAATGTTAATGCGGTAGCGGGTCTGGAGCTTTTCTATGAGCCCCAGTCTGACAACCTCAGCATACATCCCCTCAACCGGCAGGAAAAGAATTCCGAAATCCGTTGTCTCCGGAACATGGATATACTTTTCCCTGATGTCCTTAGCCTCTGAGAGTATGCGCTGCTCAAGATTCTTTTTTGCCGCTGCAATTTTTGCCTGGTCTGCAGAGTCATAGGCGTCAAGAAGGGCCTGATAGGTTTCCAGGGGGAATTTTGCGTCTATGGGAAGATACACCGGCTCATCCCCGTCTCCCGGGAGCTTAACTGCAAATTCAACGGGATTGTTGCTGCCCTTAACGGTGCAGACATTGGTTTCATACTGGGAAGGGGCAAGCAGCTGCTCAAGTATGGCTCCGAGCTGAGCCTCTCCCAATATTCCCCTTGTCTTGGTGCTGCTGAGAGTTTTCTTCAAATCGCCAACGCTGAGAGCCAGCGCGCTCATCTCACCAAGTCCCTTCTGAACCTCAGCAAGCTGACGGCTTACGGAGTCGAAGGAGTCTTTAATTTTTTTGTCAAGGCTCTCCTGCAGCTGCTCGTCAACAGTGTTTTTGATTTCCCTCAGCTGCCTTTCCTGGGAGGACCTTAGATTAAGAATTTCCGAGCTCATGCGCTCAAGCTGGGCATTAAGGCTCTGCTGCAGCTGGCTGAAGCCCGCTGTTTCCCGGTCTGCCTGCATGTCGAGTATTGTTTGAGTGGCGGTGTTTCCCCTGTCTATAAGCCGGTTCTGTGCCTCGAAGGACCTGTCAACCAGCTCAGTGAGCTCCTGCTTTCCCGCAGTTCTCTTTGAAAGCTTTGAAAGCTTTATCAAAGCCGCGCAGAGGAGAATCAGAAGCAGAACAAGAATTCCGAGAAGCGCCGCCGGAGTCAGAACATTCAAATCAGGAGTCTGAATCGTCATTTCTCTTGTCCCGTTCTTCCCTGAATTTTTCCAGATCTCTTTTCAGATCCTCAGGCAGCTCCTCTGAATCTATTCTGATAATTCTCACATGTCTGGAAAGAAATCTCCCCACCACAAGAATTATAAGCAGAGCAATTAAAAATTTTGTTATTGCGGGCATACTGCCCCTCCTTTCAGCCCTCGGCTATTATCCTTATAAACAGCTTCATAAGCATGCCCTTCATCGGGCGCATATAGAAGGGTATTATTTTGTTTGCAAGTCTGTTATAGCCCTCAGGCCAGCTTTTAAATTCGTTCATTATCTCATCCTCACAGTTCATATCCGTTGAGAAATTCGCAGACGGCAGCCATGTTCTCTCCTGTTGCATCGTTTCTGAAGGAGAGCATCTTGTTTTCGCTGAATATGAAGCCTCCCTCTCTTCCCAGCTCATCGCACAGCTTCTTTGCATATTCAACGCAGACCTCAGGCGTTGCCTTGGAGAGCATGTCTGTTGTCATTCCCCCTATTATTGCAACATTGGGAAGCTTCTCTCTGAACTCGAAGGGATCGTCCCCCTCAAGGTGGAAGGACAGGGTTCCCTTTTTAAAGTCTTTAAAATATTCGGCATATCTGCCGATTTCACCCTCCGTGAACACTCTCACATTGCAGCCCTTGTCCTCATAGGCATGGAGCAGCTTGCTGAGAGAGGGCCAGTAATATCTTTCAAACTGCTTCGGATTAAGAATGTTTTGGGCAAGCATCATCATTGAAGCGTCGAAGCAATATTTATAGTCAGGACCCTTCAGTGTCTTGATCTTTTCAACCAGCGGCTCAATGTGCTCCTCGTCCCATCTTCGGCAGAAATCCTCAATTTTATCCGGATTTCTCCTCATTGCAACCGACAGCTGCTTGATTCCCAGAATATTTGCCTCCAGCTCCTCAATTCCAAACTGAATTGCCCCCTTCATGGGGTTATTGGGAGCCATTGAAGGAATTCCGTATTCCTTCTGCACGGAGCTCATGTGTATTATGAACCTGGTGTAGTCCATATAGGCCCGGAAGGTCTTTTTCCAGACTGCAAGCTCCTTTTTGTCCCAGTCGGGGCCGAACTTTTCCGGCATGACCCTTTCCCAAACATATTTCTCAGGCTCTGCAAGATATTCCTCAAGAGTGTCCACAGTGCAGAAGGCGTGGTCGTGAATGCCCACTGATTCACTATTATAATAGTAGTAGCCCGGGCTGCCGAAGGCCTCTGTAATTGTGAACTGGTTTCTGATCCCAATGTCCATCAGCGCATCAACCTTATAGCTGTCGAGAAAATGCCTCTGGCATTTCTCCATAACGGAAAAATCGGTAAGCGCTTTGGGCAGTGACTCGCCGGCGTCGAAAATCTTCCAGGTTACCGCCGCTGAGAGATGGGGTATTCTTTCCGGCTTTTGAAAATTGGCGGCAGCTCTGAAAAGGCGAACTCTGTATGCAGCTGTCTCCTTTGCCTCTTTTTTGTTCATGCTTCCTCCCTGAAATAACAGTTATCTGCAAACACACGGCTGAATTTTTCAAGAGCTGCAAGCTCAACAAATTCAGTCTTTTTTACTATTTCGTCGCACTGAGCAGCGCATTCTCTGTCGGAGGCTATGAGGGCAGCCCCCCTCAGGGCTCCGTTTCCGGCGGGCACGATTCTGTCCGCTGAGATATTCGGCAGAAGCCCGGTTCTTATGGCGGAGCTTGGGTTAACATAATTTCCGAATGCCCCCGCCAGCAAAACGCAATCCGGCTCGGAGCTGTCTATCCCTGCCCTTTCGCACAAAAGCTCAATGCCCGCGGCCACAGCTCCCTTGGCCAGCTGAAAGGCTCTCACATCGTTTTGTGTAAGAATCAGGCCGTCCTTCAGAGGAATTCCCGCTTCTGTTCTTCCTCTCCTGTTTATGAGGCCCAGCTGAAGAGCGCAGGCAACTGCAGCTGTAATGCCGGAGCCGCAGATTCCCTCAGCTCTTCCCTCACCGATAACATGGCAGGAAATTTCCCCCTCCGGAGTGATCCGGCAGCTGTCTATTGCGCCTTCCTCTGCCCGCATTCCGCAGGAAATCTCCGCCCCTTCAAGGGCAGGACCGGCAGCGGCGGAGCAGGCATAAATTTTTTCCCCTGCTTTAAGGATTATTTCCGCATTGGTTCCAATGTCAACCAGCAGGGTGTTTCCCCTTCTTTCGGGAAGTCCGCAGGCAAGGGCGCAGGCAAGGGCATCTCCTCCCACAAAGCCGGATATATCCGGCACAAGAGTATACACCGCATTTTTTAAAAGCGGAAGAAATTCCGCCGCCGGCAGCAGCTCCGACCTTTTATAAACCGCATCAAAGGGAATTTTCGAAAGGTTGGAAAGCTCCCTGCCCATAAAAATCTGCTGCATGCAGCTGTTCCCAACTGCGCAGAAGGAACCTATTTCTCCGCTCTCAATGCCCGCTCTGCCGCAGAGAGACTCTATAAGCTCCCCCATAGCGGCAAGGAGGCAGCTGCGCATAAGCTGCAGATTTCCTGAATTCCCGGCTCTTATTCTTGAAACAACATCAGCTCCGAAGACCTGCTGGGGGTTCCCTGCCCCGCCTTCAGCGAGCAGCTCTCCCGTCTCTCCGTTGTAGAGAGCGGCAGCGAGGCTTGTTGTTCCAATGTCGAAGGCTAAAATTTGCCCCGGTGAAGGGGGATTTATTTTGAGCTTCCGCTCAACGGCTGAAAATGCTCTGCTCTCCCTCTCCTGCAGAAACACAGTCATCCCCTCCGCCGCTTCGGTTCTGCAGGCAAGAGCTCTTTCGCCGTTAACAATGGCTTCGCATTTGCCGCATTTTCCGTTTCCTCCGCAGGGAGAGTCTGCCTTAAAGCCAAGCCTCCTGAAAACCTTGAGGAGCGTTTCTCCCTCCGCCGCCTCAGCCCTAATTCCGTTTACTGTGAGCCCAATCAAAGCAGAAAAAGAAGGCCGGCAAGAAGACAGAGCTGGGCAGCTCCGTTAACCCCCTGCTCAATCCAGTTGCTTTTCACGTCGCTGCTGTCAAGCCTTTTGGCAAGCGCTCCCATTGCAGCCATGCCGCATATCCAAAGCGCAAAGAATATTACCGAGGGGAAGGCTGTTGCCGCCGAAATAATGCCCGGAATCGAGATTTTTTCTGCTCCTAAAACAAGGGAAAGTATTATTATGCCGAAGCCTGCCGGCATTAAGTAGCGGAACTGCCTGTTGAGAAGGCTTATATCCTTTTTTGAAACCGCAAGCAGGACCTTCCACAAAACCTTTAAAAAACCTGCAAGAAAACAGAGGCAGGACCCTGCAATGAAGAGAGGGCTTCTGAAAAGCATTCCCAGAATAACGCAGCTTGCTCCGAAGGCCAGCACCGGTACACCGTCAACAACAGCCAGGGCAAGGGAAAAGCCCTCATATTTATCTCCTTCTGCCATACTTCTCTCCTTATAACGAATTTCTTTTCAGGATATTATATTATCTGCTCCGTTTTTTTTCAATCGCTAATTGTTTTTCTTGTGTTTATTTTAATCTGGTTGTAAAATAGAGAAAAATTGCCCGGAGGTTTATTATGGATTTTGAAAATCTGGCAAAGGCAATAGGCGAGCTCGACGAAGAATCTGCCCTTCCCCTTCTCAGGGAAGCTGCAGCAGCCGGGCGTGAAGCCGCTTCTCAGGCAATGGAGGCCTGCAGAAAAGGGATGGACATTGTGGGTTCCCTCTTTGAAGAGGGCGAATACTTCGTCGGAGATTTGATTTTTGCCGGTGAGCTCATGACCGAGGCCGCCGAAATTCTCAAAAGCGCCCTTGTGGGCAGCAGCTCTCAGGAGTCAGCCGCAAAAATGATTATCTGCACCGTGCAGGACGATCTTCACGATATAGGCAAAAACATAGTGAAAGCAATGCTTGAGGCTGCCGGCTTCCAGGTTATCGACCTTGGAACAGATACCGATGCGCAGACCATTATTGAAGCCGCCAAGGCTGAGGGCGTGGACATAATAGCTCTTTCCGGCGTTCTCACCCTCTCTCTCGATTCCATGGAAAGCATTATTTCCGTGCTTCGCAAAGAGCTTCCCGGCTGCAGAGTCATAATAGGCGGCGCTCCGGTCAGCGAGGAGGCCTGCAAAAGAACCGGGGCCGATGAATGGGCTCAGTCTCCCCAGAAAACGGTTAATGTGTGCAGAGCCTGGGCAGGTATATGAGCCATGAAGAATTTCAGCACTAAAAAGCTTGCAGCTCTTGCTCTGCTCTGCGCCCTTGAAATTGTTCTTTCAAGATTTCTGTCCTTTAACGCCTGGAACATGAAAATAGGCTTTGCTTTTCTGCCCGTGGCTCTGGCCGGGATTTTCTACGGTCCCCTGCCCGCGGGGATTGTTGCCGCAGTATCAGACCTTTTGGGAGCTCTTCTCTTTCCCATTGGAGCCTATTTCCCCGGCTTCACCTTCACCGCCTTTCTCACCGGGCTTGTTTTCGGCGTGTTTCTCAAAAAGCATCAGGGCATTCTCCACATTGCAGCGGCAGTGGGCATAAATCAGCTGATTCTCAGCCTGTTTCTCAACAGCTTTTGGATCTCCGTTCTCTACGGTTCTCCATATAAGCCCCTTCTTGCAACCAGGCTCCTCCAGTGCGCAATCCTGCTCCCTGTTGAGATTACCGTGCTTTATTTCATCAGAAAATTTCTGCCTCAGCTGAAAAAAGCTGCCGGAGCCGAATAATATCTTCTTGACACACCTCCTTCACTTGTGGTATATTATTCAAGCGGTTTGCAGAAGTACCCAAGAGGCCGAAGGGGCTCCCCTGCTAAGGGAGTAGGGTGTGATAAGCGCCGCGAGAGTTCAAATCTCTCCTTCTGCGCCATGAAAAAACCACTTCGAAAGAAGTGGTTTTTTCAATGAAATTTGCCCTGGTGGGCAAATGAAATATTAAACCGGCCTCGGAGTATTTTCCGAGGCCGGCTTTATTGTTTTTCTTTTTGATTACAGACCGGAGCCTATTTCTGCTGCGCGGTCAAGAATCATGCTGACGAACTCCTCGTTCCAGATGCCGGAGAAGTGGAGCAGGTCGATAACGGAGAAGCGGTTGCGCATGAGGTGGCAGTTTGTGATTGCCCATCTCACGGTCTTCTCGTCAACGGGGAAGTTAAGCTCTGAATAATGGCTGGGAGCGCCCAGAGTGTGCATGCCGTTGGTTATATATTCAGGCTTTTTAACCCAGGAGGAGACATGAGCCTTGAACTCATCGAAATTGTCAAGGAACTTCTGGAAGTTCTCTTTATTGTCGTGCCACTTGGCAAGCTTCTTTGAGTAGTCTGACCAGCATTCGTTGGAGGCATTGTGCTCTTCATCGAGCCAGTCGAAGGCTGCTCTCACCTTGGGCTCCATCTCCTCTGCGGAGGGATAGCACTTGTCAAGGTCAACGCTCTTGGGATCGAACTCGTTGAGAACCCAGTCCCAGATAATGCTGGACATAACGCTGCCAACGCCAACCTGAGTTCCGTGGTAGCAGATGCCTGTTTTGCGGATGCGGGAAGCCATGTCTATAAGGTGGCTCATAACGTGCTCGCTTCCGGAGGCAGGAGAGCTCTCATTTGCAAAGCCCATGCAGAGGCCGGAGAGAGTGAGAACATTTGCCAGATCCCAGAGAACCTTCTGATCTCCTGCCTTAAGAGCTGCGGAGTTTTCAATGAGCTCCTCGCACTGGGTGCGGATCATGTCTGTGGGAGAGGTGAGGAAGTTCTTGCTCATGCCCAGAGTGTAGCCCAGATACCAGTCAACAGGGGCAGTCCAGGTTGCAAGCAGGTCGCCATAGCCGGAGGCATTCATCTCTGCGGGAGCAGCCGTCTGAATGTCAAGGTCTATTATGAGAATGGAGGGATAGCGGGAGTGAACAGTGCGCTTAACGCCGCTTATGAGCATAACGGAGGAGTTGTCTGAAAAAGCGTTGACTGAAAGAGCTGTTTCAACAACGATGAGGGGCAGGGGATTCTCGGGGTTGTAGTAGTAGGTGCCGTATTTGCAAAGGTCGCAGATTGTGCCGCCGCCAATGCCAACAACTATATCCTTGCCCTCGAAGCAGGCCTGAATCTTTGCTGCATTTTCGGGAGTTGCGTGGGGAATGCTGTCTTCCTCGGAGATTATGAGCCACTCAACATTGAATTCAGTGTCTAAAATGGCCTTAACTCTCTCTTTAACATTGTTTCCGTTAACATCGAGAATCTCGAAGGGGCCGGTAACCATGAGAACGTTTTTGCCGGAGGTGAGCTTTTTCACGGAATCAACCAGCTCGTTGACTGCGCCGTGGCTGATCACAATGCGGTCCATGGCTATGGGAGCCATGAAAGCGGAGTCGCTCTGGTTTGCCATGAGCTCCTTGAGCTCATCAAGCTTTGTGCAATCGGCATGAATAAGACGATCGTCTATCATTATATTATTATCTCCTTAAGTGTTCAGTGTGTCGAGCCGGCCGTAGCCATCGAAAGCGTAGAGCTGGCTGACTGATGCGTCGCCGAGAATGTTTGCCACCTCGGCAATATAAAAGAAATGGTCTCCTGCAGGGGCAGTGCCTGAAAGCCTGCATTCAAAAATAACCTTGCTGTCTTTAACGGCGGGGGCTGAAACTGTTTCTGAGGAAACAAGCTCAATCCCGAACTCCTCCGGCTTGTTCACGGTTCTGCCGGAGCAGCATCCGCATTTAAGAGCGGACTGCTTGAGGCTTTCGCCCACTATGCTGAGAGTGAATTCCCCGTTTTTCTCAATGAGCTCATGGCTCAGGCCCTTTCCTGAAAGGCAAACTCCAATTGTTGCAGGGTGGTTTGAAAGGTAGGTCCACCAGGAGATGGCCATGAGATTTGCGCTGCCGTCTTCCTTTTTGGTGCATAAAAGACCGAAAGGGGCGGGCGAAGTTAAGCGCTCCGCCTGCCCTATCGTGAGTTTATCCATTAATTACTTCTGTGCCATGTAGTCGGCAACTGCCTTGAGGTTGGTGCGGAAGTCGCCGTCTGCAACGAACTTCTTCTCAAACAGAGCAGAGCCCATTGTGAATGCCCAGCAGCCAATGTCGAACATTGTGTCGATGCGGGCGAAGCTGTTGATGGAGCCGGCAATGCAGATCTTTGCATCAACTGCCTTGCAGAAGTCGTATGCAAGCTTCTCGCCGTCTACAACATGGCGGTATGCAAGAATGTCGAAGCCGGTGATTCCCTTTGCCATAAGGTCCTTTGCGTTCTGGATGATTTCCTCGTTGGTGCCCTCGAGAATGCTGGGGCTGCCGGAAACCTTGCCGACGAAGGGCATGTATTCCATTCCGTTGTCCTTCAGGAGCTTTGCAACGCTGTCATAGTAGATGGTTCCCATGAGGCAGTCGAAGCCGCAGTCGATAGCGGTCTGAGCGCCGTCAAGGCAGCTTTCCTCGTCATAGGTAACAACCTCAAGGAAGGTGGTCTTTCCGGCAGCCTTCATGGCAGCGGTGAGAGCCTTCATCTGGTCCTTGGGAAGGCCGACATTTTTGAAGCCCCAGTACTTGACTTCTTCAATGTCTTTGCACTGTTCGAAAACTTCGTGTGCGTTAAGAACGGTGACATCGTGGTGAGTGAGCATGATAATAATTTCGGGTCTCATTAAAAAATCCTCCTAAAATAAAATTGTAATTTAATAGGGCGCAAAAAGCCCTTTGAAAAGCTGTATCATAATATTACACTTTTTTCACTCCGTCAATATCTTCAAAAGCCGGGATTTTTACTGCAAACGCAGTTTTTTCCAAAAAATGCGTGTTTTGCGCATTTGCGATTTAAAAAGAACGGATTTGTTGGTGATTTTTTATAAAAAAAGCAGGGAAAATATGTTTAATTAGTAAATATAAAATAATTTTAACATTCGAAAATGCGCATTTTTTTCTTTACATCAGGCAGGAAAAATGGTAAATTTAATCAAGTCTTTATTTAGAAAGGTGGGGTGCGTCCAATGAAAAAGAACGACAGGGAGCAAAGAATCATAAGCATTCTCGACTCAAAGCGGGAAATGTCCGTTGAAGAGCTCAGCTCAACCCTAAACATCTCCCCCTCCACTCTGAGAAAGCAGCTGGCAGACATGCAGAAAAGGGGCCTCATAATCAGGACCTACGGAGGAGTCCTCTCCGTTGACCCTGTGGCAGACGAAAGCTTTGACAGCAAGATGCACAAAAGCAGCTCCGAAAAGCTGAGGATTGCAATCAAGGCAAGAACCCTCATCAACGAAGGAGCCAGCGTTGCCATGGGAAGCGGAACCTCCGTATACGCCCTTGCAAACGCAATGAACGATTTGTCCCGCGGAACCGTATACACAAACTCCATGCAGGTTGCGGAATACCTCGGGCCCTACCCTGCGCTGGAGGTTCATGTCTGCGGAGGAATAATCCGGAGCCACACCGGAACAATGATTGGCAACGATGTAACCAAATTCTTTGAAAAGCTGAGTATAGACATTGCCTTTGTGGGCTGCGATGCAATAGACTCTGCAGGCAACGTCTGTTCAGACAATCTTGCCACGGCCACCTCGGAGCATGCCGTCATCTCCCGGGCAAAGAAAACCTTTGTTCTGTGCGACTCTTCAAAAATAGGCAAGCAGAGCGTTGCTGTTATAACAAATCTCAAGAATGTTTCCGGGCTGATCACCGGCATAGAGGCTCAGAGCATGGCAGAGCGCTACAGTCTGCTAACCTCTGTAATATATGTATAACAGCAGAGGGAGCGTTTTGCGCACTCTGCTGTTGCAACTGTACAAGATAAACAAAATTAATTCCGTCTTTTTGTTGAAAACAGATTGAAAAAGCGAAAAGTTAATAAATAAAAATCGCAAAATGCGCAATTCCGTAGCAATATTGAGCAAATTATCCATGTGTTATATTTTTAACTTTGTTGACAATGGTTTTGCGCTGATGTTATATTCATACTGTTTTAAACTCGGAGAAAATAATTAATCCGAGAAATTATAAGGAGGAAAAAACATGAAAAAAATCGTAGCACTTGCTCTCGCACTTGTAATGGTTTTTGCACTCTGCGCATGCGGAAGCACTCAGACTGCAGCAACCGAAACAGCAGCTGCTCCTGCAGCTGAAGCAGCAACTGTTGCTGAAGCAGCTCCCGTAGATGACACTGTCTATGAGCTGAACATCTACCACACCTTCTCCGCCACAGGCCATGAAGAAATGTGGTTCCAGAAGGCAGCAGCTGAAATCGAAGCTCAGACAGACGGCCACGTCATCATCACCACCGCTCCCGACGGAGTTATGGGCGGCGAAGATGAAGTCAACCCCCAGGTCTATGCAGGCGTTCTCGACATGAGCCTTTCCGGCCCCTCTGTTTGGGGCGGCAACTGCGGTGTTGACGCAATCGGCTGGTCCGAGCTCCCCTACATTGTTGACAACTATGACGAAATGACAGCTCTCTCCAAGGTTCTCCCCGACCTCGTTAATGCTCAGCTTGAAGCTGCCGGCGAATCCGGCAACCTCGTTTGCATCGGCGCAATGAGCCAGGGCATCCGTTGCCTCCTCACCGACGCAGATCACCCCGTATACCAGATGTCTGACTGCAACGGCGTTAAGGTCAGAGTTCCCTCCGGCGATGTCTACATGAACACAATGGCATCCTTCGGCTGCTCCGCTCAGTACATGAGCTCCAAGGAAGTTATCACCTCCCTGCAGAACGGCGTTATCAACGGCTTCGAGTCTGACCCGACCTCCATCATCGCCCGCGGCCAGGAAGTTGCTTTCAAGTACTACATCACCACCAACCACATCGCATCCCTTAACCTCCTCATGATCAGCGGCGCTCGCCTTGCAGAGCTCCCCGAAGAGTATCAGGAGATCGTAAAGAACGTATTCATCGACTACTGCGCACAGGAAGTTGAAGACCGCGTTGCATACGAAGAGGAAGACCTTCAGAAGTGCATTGATGCAGGCGTTGAAGTCATCGAACTCAGCGACGAAGCATTTGCAGAGTTCAAAGCTGCCGGCACAGCATATCAGCAGGAATGGCTCGCTCAGTACGGCTGCGAAGATATCGTTGCCCAGGCCAAAGAGCTCATCGCTGCAGCCTAATCTGATTAATCTCCGCAACATTTAAAAACAGCAAATAAATTCCGGAGAGCTCATTCCGGGCTCTCCGGAATTTCAGGTTAAAGGATTGTTAAAATTCTGTTAAAATTCACACAGAAAGCGAGCAAAAGTAATGTTAGCTTATATTGCTGCAAACAAAGCGGCAATGATTGTGATTGGCTGCATGATTGCCTTCATAGTCTTCCGCTTTGTGGCGCCAAAGGCCTATGAAAAGGTCGACGATGTGATTGAAGCCGTCGTCAAATATTTCTGTGCGGTGCTGCTCACCGCAATGATTCTCATCTGCTTCTACAACACCACTGCCCGCTATCTTTTCGCAGCCTCCACCATGTGGGCTGAAGAAACGATACGCTATGCAGCAGTCTGGGTCACCTGCGTTGGTGCTTCCATGACTGCCAGAGCAGATAACCACACCACTATGGACCTGATTCAGGAGATGATTAAAGACAATCATGCAAGAGCCATAGCCTATGCCGTGACGAGATTCCTCTCCTGCCTCTTCCTGATGCTCCTCATTCCCGCTGCCTTCGAGATGCTCAATGTTTACTCTCATGCATTCTCCAGCGGAATTAAAATCTTCGGCAACAAGCTGCCCATGAACGTTCTCTACTATTCCTTCCTCGTGGGCTGCATCACCATGGTTCTGGGCTATCTCAGAATTGTGCCCCCCAAATTCAAGAAAATCTGGACCGGCACCCTTGAAAAGACCGAGTTCGAGCTTATAAACGAAGGCCTCATCGGAGATGACGGCGAACTGAAAGGAGAGAACGAATAATGTTAATTATAGCCTGTGTTGCTCTTCTCGCCCTTATGCTTCTGGGCGTTCCCATAACCTTCTCCCTTATGGGCTCCGGTTATCTTGCCGTTCTTCTCACCGGCAAGCTTGACATGTACATGAACTGCCGCGGCTTCATAAGCGGCGTCAATTCCTTCACTCTCATGGCAATCCCCTTCTTCATGATCTCCGGCGCAATTATGAACACCGGCGGAATTTCAAGAAGAATTATTGACTTCTGTTCATCCCTGTTCTCATGGCTCCGCGGCGGCGTTGGCATTGTCTGCGTTGCAGCTAACATGATATTCGGCGCTGTTTCCGGCTCCGGTACTGCAGCTGTTGCAGCCATCGGCTCCATCACCGCACCTGACATGGAAAAAATCGGTTACAAGAAAGAGTTTACCGGCGCAATGATTGCAGGTGCAGCCTCCACTGCCCCCATTATTCCGCCTTCAAACACCATGATAATCTTTGCTTCTATAACCGGCCTTTCCATCACCAGAATGTTCCTTGCAGGATATACTCCCGGCTTTGCAATCGGCCTTATCCTCATGATCATCTGCCACTTCTATGCCAAGAAGCACGACATTGACTATGGCGGAAAGTTCAACGTTAAGAGAGTCGGAAAATCCTTCCTTAACTCCTTCTGGGCCATGCTCATGCCTCTCATCATCATTGTTGGCATCACGGCCGGCTTCTGCACTCCCACCGAGGCAGGCGCTCTTGCCTGTGTCTACGGCCTTGTAATCGGCTTCTTCGTATATAAAGAGCTGAACATCAAGAACGTTATCAACGTGTTTATGGACGCAGCCGAGTCAACCGGTCAGGTTCTCTCCCTCTATGCCGCATCCACCATGTTTGCCTACATCTTCACCGTTGAAAAGGTTGGCGTTATCTTCCAGAACTGGCTCATGAATGTTTCCGGCGGAAATGCTCTCATTATCCAGCTTCTCATCTGCGCCTTCATCCTTCTCATCGGCTGCTTCATGGAACCTGTTGCCGTTATGCCTGTTGTTCTTCCTCTGGTTTACCCACTGCTTCAGAGCCTGGGAACAGACATGGTCTCCTTCGGTATGATCTTCTCCATGAGCGTTATCATCGGCGGACTCACACCTCCTGTCGGAAGCTACCTCTTCGTCACCGTCACGGTTGTGAAGAGCTCGGTTACAAAGCTGGTGCCCTGGATGCTGATTATGATAGCGGTAGACATTTTTGTTCTTCTCATCGTTGCAATATTCCCCCAGTTCTCAACATGGCTGCCCAACGCTCTGCTCGGACCCATGTAACATTCATTCAAAACATAAGAAGGCGGAGCTTCGGCTTCGCTTTCTTAACCCCCGGAGGCTTTCTTAATGGCTGGTAATTATGCAAACAACAGAAAAGTAAAGGCAGACAGAGTATATAAAACTCTGGGCAAAATGTCCTGGCAGCGTGTTGTGCTGGGAATAATGCTGCTTATTTTAATTTTCTTCCTGGCGGGAACCGTTTCGGAATTCTTTCTCGACAGAGGGGAATATAAAAAGGCGGAGGCCTGCATGGTTTCCGAGCGCTGGATGGAAAGCTACAAGCCCGAAACAAAAAAGCTTATAGACGCAGGAGCTCTCTATTGCCGGGGAGATTTTGACGGCGCCTGTCTTCAGCTTGCCGATATTGAGCTTTCAGAGCTCAGCTCCAAAAGGCTGGATGCGCTCCATGAGCTTTCAGCTGCAGTTGCAGCAGAGCTTGAGGCCGAGGGAAAAACCGAAGCTGCCCTTGAAATGAGGCAGCTGTCTGAATATGTTCCTGCAGAAAGCGGGCAGGAATAAAATTTGATTTTAGAGGTAATTTACAATGATAATGGATTGTGAAAAATACGCAGGCCAGTGCGTCTGCGGAAAAGAACACAAGCTTGAAACAAAAAAGGTTGTTGTTGAATACAACGCAATTGCAAACTTTGAGCAGTATATGGCAGATGTGGGCCTTGCAGACAAGCGCCGCGCTGTTGTATATGATGAAATGATCTACGGCATCACCCAGGGCAAGCACATTGCCATAAATGCCGAACGGGGTGACCAGGAAATCGTTCTCCCCAACGAAGGTCTCAGAGCTGAAGACGTTCTCATTGAAGAAATGATGACAAAGCTCAACAACCCCGAGGTTATAATTGCCTACGGCGCAGGAACCATAATGGACTTTGGCCGTTATCCTGCCTACAAGCTGGGCATCCCCTTTGTTGCCGTTCCCACTCTCGCCTCTTCCGACGGGTTCACAGCCGCAATCTGCTCCGCAATCATCAAGGGCCAGAAGAAATCCACTCCCATGTGCTCCCCCACCCTGGTTGTTGCCGATCTCGACATAATCAAGGGCGCTCCCAAACGCCTTGTTTCCTCCGGCATAAACGACATTCTTGCAAAATACATCTCTATTGCTGACTGGAAGATTGCAAATCTCGTTTCCGGTGAAGACTTCTGCCCTGTTGTCTGCGGCCTTGCCCAGGAAGCTTTAGACATTATGCGCGAAGCTGCCGACAAGTATGCTGCCACCGGTGAGGTTGACCATGAGGCCATGACAATGGCTCAGATGAAGTCCGGTCTCACAATGCAGCTCTGGGTCAATTCAAGAGCCGCCTCCGGCGCGGAGCATCTCATTGCTCACCTGGTTGAGATGCATCCCCCCCGCTTTGAAAATGCCGAAGGTATTCACGGTGAGTGCGTTGGCGTTGGAACCTTCCGCTGCATCCAGGAATACCACAAGCTTGCCGCCCTCACTCCCAAGGCAAAGGCCTTTGAGCCCCTCACCTCTGAATGGGTTAAGGAAAAATTCGGCGACAGACTTTATGACGGCATAATGAAGGAAAATGAAAACGATGTTCTCAAAACCTTCGATCCCCAGAACATTGTTGACCATTGGGATGAAATTAAGGCTCTCATAGACGAAATCCCCTCTGCAGAGGAAATGGAAGCTCTCTACAAGGCCTGCGGCTGCAAATACCTGCCTGAGCACATCGGCATAGACCCCTCTCTCACAGACGAGCTCCTTCCCATCTCCGCTGCCATCCGCAACCGTCTCACCTTCGCCAGAATGTGCAGACTTCTCGATTTCGAATAATATCCGCAAATAACAAAAAGCTCACCCTCGGGTGAGTTTTTTATTTCTGCTCAAAGGAAAATTCAACAGTCTGTTAACCGTTCATTCAAAGTTTGTTCTTATTTGCTGCGTACTACATGATATAATCAGATCAATTCGGTTTCAGGAGGTGAATAATGAAAAGAAAAAATACCGCTGACAGGCTTTTTATCGGGCTTGTTGTTCTGCTGCTTGGGTTAATTGCCGCCGCAATTTTCATCTGGCTCTCTGGAAGGAAGACCTCAGATGCCGTGCCCCTGAGCACTCCCAGAAGCGCTTCAGAAGCCTCTTCAGGGCAGAGCATAGGCCTCATTAAGGTTGAAAAGGAGATCACGGCAGACATAATTCAGGAAGGTCTCCGGGATATGGGAATTTTAGAAACCCAGGAATATTCCTTCACCGAGGTTGTGAGCTTTTCCAGCGTTAAAAAGCTCTTCGGCAGCATCGAGCTGAAAATAACCGAGAGCACCTACCTTGCCTCCTATGACGGAGTCATAACCGCCGGAATAGACTTTTCTCAGATTGAGGTTGAGAAAAATGAAGCTGAAATGACCGTCACGGTATTTCTGCCGGCAGCTTCAATTCTCAATGTAGACATTGACCCTGAAAGCTTTGAGCTTTACGACGAGAAAAGCGGCGTGGGCAATCCTGTTTCCGTTGAAGAATTCAACAATTCCCTCCTTGAGCTTGAGACAAATGCAAAAACCAAGGCCCTGGAAAGAGGCATACTGGAAAAGGCTGATGAAAACGCAAAAAGCATCGTTATGAATTTTGTCTCCGGTCTCTTCTCAGGCAGCGGCTATAATATTCTGATTGTGGAAAAGTGAGGAGGTTTAAAATGAACGTTAAGCTTTCAAGAAAAGAAATAATTTTAATTTTGCTGACACTGCTGCTCGGAGTGCTTTCCCTGCTCTTTCTGGGAGATAAATTTTCATCCGCCGAAACCTACAGCAGGATAATTTCCTCAATAGACGAGAGCATTGAAAATGTCCTCAAGCTCACTGCCTCCTCAACCGTGGCTTCAGCGGGCATTTCCGCCATCCCGGGAGACACCGCAACTCCCATTGCCGAAAAGCTGGCGGACTTCACTGAGTATTTCCTTATCATACTCTGCGTTTTATATGCAGAAAAATATCTTCTCACCATCCTGGGAATTGCCGCCTTCAGGATCTTAATACCCGCTTCCTGCCTTCTGCTGATTGCTTCAATCATATTGAGCGGAAAGGAAAACTTAAGAAAGAGGGCGCTTAAAATTGCTGTTCTTGGGCTCAGCCTTTGGCTCGTCATTCCCTGCAGCATCAAGGTTTCCGACATGATATATGAAACCTATCAGACTTCAATCGACAGCACCGTCTCCTCGGCGGAGTCTCTTTCCGGAGAAACCTCCCTTTTAACCGAGGCCTCAGGTGACCAGAGCATAATTGAAACTATTATGACCTCTCTTTCGGAGACCTCCTCCTCTCTCACTCAGAAAGCATCGGATGTTCTCAACCGTTTTGTTGAGACCCTTGCGGTTATGATTGCAACCTCCTGCGTCATTCCCCTTCTTGTGCTGCTTGTCTTTGTGAAAATAATAAAAACGCTCTGCTGACCGAGGCGGAGCAGGCTCCGCAGCTCCGCCACCTCTTCGTGCCGTTCCTTATTTTCTATTTTCGTGTTTTACGAATTTAACTTTTTATTTTCTTGCAATCCTCAGGCCGTTGTGGTATTATTTCGTTGAAAGCGAATTAAAAACTGGAGGATTACCATGATTGTTGTTAATTTAAAAATCGATAACTGTTTTAATTTCGTAGATTTCGAATTTAACCTGTCATATCCCAAGAAAATCTCCTACTCGACAATTGAAGATGAGTTTCTTGAAAACCATCCAAACTTCAGATTCAAGAAGGCTGTTGTTCTGATGGGTTCCAATGCAACCGGAAAGACCTGCCTTGGCAGAGCCATAAAGAATGCCTGCGATTTTCTGAACACCGGAGTCACCGCTTACATCACTGACATGGTAAATGACAGGCAGAAACCGGCATCTGTTGTTCTTGAATTTGTCAACGGCGACGAAATGCTCAAGGAAGCCACCATCACATGTGATAAGGGCAAAGTCAGGGTTTCCCTTTCTTCTGCAAAGATAGCAGAAAAAGATTCCTATGAATCGTCTCACGGTAAGCTTAAGAACATCTATTCCGGTGTTTACCCGGAGAATTTTGTTGAGATGATTGGCGAGCTCGACTGCAGATTTGCCTACCCGGAAATTGAACGGTCTTTAATTACCGACGGGATGGATAAGGGCACATTCCTTAAGACCTTAAAAGCTGTAATTGGAACCCTTGACCCGTCGCTTAAGGAAGTCAAAGTTTCTGCAGACCTTGCTAACGGGTTCATCATCCGCAGGGGTGAATCTGAAATTGTCATCAAGGATGGCAAGGTTCTCAACAAGGAGCTTCTCTCAAGCGGGACCATCGAAGGTGTGGACATAGCAGTATTTCTTGCATCGATGCAGGGTGAGAAAAACTGTCTATACTACTGTGATGAGCATTTCTCATACATCCAGACAGAAATCGAAAAACGCATCTTCCAGCTTATGGTGGGAAAGCTAAAAAAGAACGAGCAGCTCATCTTCACCACCCACAACGTGGATATGCTGGATTTAAACCTCCCCAAGCACTCCTTCGCTCTGCTTAGAAGAAACGATGCCCGTCAGCCGGAAATTATTTTTGTTTCATCGCTCCTTAAAAGAAATACCGATTCGGTAAGGTGTGCAGTAGAAAACGACTCTTTCTGTTCTCTTCCGGACATGTCCCTTTTAGATGATTTAGAGGATTAAGATGAACACTAAAAGAATTCTCTATCTTGTTGAGGGCCAGTGCGAGGAAAAGCTAATCAACGCATTAAAGAAAGAACCCAGTCTGGTTCAGCCCGGCAAATGCAAGGTTTTCAATCCTATCGGCGCAAAGCTGACTCCTAATGACTTCATCTCAATCCCCATTGGTTCAGTCATAGTGCTCGTATTTGACACAGATGTGGCCAACACAGACATCCTCAATCATAACCTTAAGATGATCAGGAAATATGGTCCTCGATGCGAGGCTATTCTTGTGCCTCAGGTAAAAAATGTTGAAGACGAGCTTCTCAGAGCAACTATCGTCAAAAAGATTGAAGATCTGACCAAGAGCAAGAGCCATTCTAACTTCAAATCAGATTTTTGTTCTCTAACAAACTGCAGAGCTGTTCTTGAGAAATATGAACTTGAAATGAAAGAACTGTGGTCAAAAAATCCGGTTGGAGCATTCGAAGAATACCCTCAGCAGAGCAGCAAAATTAAACAGCATTGAAGCTCTTCACCTCTATACAGATCTACTATCCCTCGCTGCTCACTGCTCTCCCTTTATTAAAACAGTTTTCGCTCCGCAGTTTAGAGCATTAGTGCATTAGAGCATTCGTGCATTAGCTTTTTTTGTTCGTGGTTCGGAGTATGTAGTTCTTGGTGGGTTCGGCTGCTTATATCCCTCCACCGCAAGCGGTCCCCCTCCCTTTAGGCAAGGGAGGCTAAGATGCGGGGAAGCTTATTCAAATAGTTTTCGCTCCGCGAAAATTCCATATTTATTATTTATTATTTATTCTATATTCTTTATTCTTTTAGCGGCGTAGCCGCGCTTCGCACCCAATTACCCATTTTTTCCGCCTTCAGCCATCAGCCTTCCGCCATCAGGCATCTGCCTTTTCAGAAATTTCACAGCTGGCTTCTCATAAACTATTTTAAAGCTCATAAATCAATTCCCAGTTCCTTTAAAAGCGCTTCTT